>OKSK01000221.1_pt1 | contig 40622 bp, 36 predicted proteins | sample 1606301 | NCBI WGS metagenome assembly OKSK01 (sample SAMEA3879557, study PRJEB24766) | human gut metagenome | biome: human-associated habitat; feature: feces | place: USA | collected 1985/1987
TTTTAAATAAATTCTGATATAAAATAAATGTATCAAGATGAACCATTATAACATCTTTAATTAGTAAATCATTATCTAATCCTTTTTCTTTTATTATCCCTTTAAATTCATTACGTATTAGATAATTAAAACCAGGATTAGAAAAGGCCTCATCGCTATAAATCAATATCGGATAAATTATAGTTTCTTTATAATTAGATTTATCTATACTTTCATATTTCCCTCGACGATAGTTAACTATATTATTTGCTAATTGAGTAACACCTTCATCATTTCCTCTTTGATCTTTAACGAACTTTATTTTTAATTCTTGCTTTATTTTGTTTATATCGTTACTACTTTTTGCTGGATATGAAAGCCAAACATCTTTATATTCAAATAAATAAACCTTATTTTTGTCACGTATATAAAAATCTGAATATCCATCTCCTGCCAATGCTTTCATCTCATCACCAGTTGTAAGCACATATGGAAGACTACTAAAACTATTAATTAATGCCCTATACATTATTCCGGTCTCTGATACAGACTGACCATATATTGATTTAAAGTCAGGGAATGAAGCTATAACTTTTCCATTGTAAGTTGCTTTATTGTTTTTTAAAATCCGGAAAAAGTCAAATTGAATACCTTGAAATAATTTATCAATTAAAAAGTTTAAATTTAAAAATAGATATTCTCCTTTTCTTATTTTTAGAACAGGTGTATTGCGCAATCCCTTAAAATCCACTTCACAGGAATAAGTATCTAAGTTCAAACAATAATTATCCAAGAAGTCAATAACTAATTGGTGGCTATCATTAAAAAGTAACGTAGAAGGAACAGCCATTTCCTTAAAAGGACGTATATATAGCGTTACTAAATTAAGCAAATAGTCTTGCCAAGATGATAATTTATATTCATTAAGAAATAGTTTTAAATACCCAGAAAAAATCGGATTACTCTCACAAAACTGAAAAAAATAGACAGCTTTTATTACCTGCGCCCTAAAATCCTTATATTTGAAAAATTCAGAATAAGGGAGTATTAATGGCAATGAAAATGCAATATATTCATCTAAAGAGGAAATAGAAGGTGGCACTTTTTGTTCATCTGTCCATTTTTGAGCTTCCCATAAGTATAATTTAAAGAGAGATAATTCTTCTTCTGGTAATAGTTTTCTATCTTCTTTATTTCTATTATTTTTGAGAATCTCTTCTATTGTAAATAGAGAAGTGATATTATCAAAAATAGATGGATTATTGACTTTCTTTATTTTGTTAGAAATATGTTCTCTTATAGCTACAGGGAAATTTATACTCCATAAATTGAATAGTTTTATGTGTATTTTCCAATTTGTTTCATTAATGTGTAATTGAGCATTAATGTAAGATATATATTTTAACGCAGTAATAGTAGGAATATCTTGTAATAATTTCTCTGGAGTTATTACATCATAATCATCAAATATTGATTTGTAACTAATAGCTGTAAAAATAGCAGGCATACTTTTCTTTATTATTATGTTTCACAAAGTTATATCTTTTTTCTTTTTTTCTCTCTTATTTGCTAAAATAGTTTTTTCATACGACAAACCTGCGAACCGGACGACAAGTAGCGACAGTCCGCCCGAAACTTGCTAATAATCAACATATTCCCCTATATATTTACGTCCGGTTTCATTGGAAACCATTAATATTCACCATTTAAAAATTTAAGTTTATGGACGAAAGACCGGACAACAGCCAGCAGTTGATGGACATCCTTCTTGTCATGGACAAGGAAGAAAAGACCATCCAAGCCGTCAGCGGAGTGCAGGACGGCAAGTTACAAACCAAGAACCCGTTGGAGGACAACAACGACCTTCTCAAAGTGGATCGCCACGGCGATATGTTCTCCAACTTCTTTTCCAATCTCTGGAACCAGATTAAAGATCCCACCCGTTTTCATTTTTTCCGTGTCCCGGAAGAGGAAGTGCAACGGGTAGCGGCAGATTTCCAGCAGACCGTGAAAAATCCCACGCCCGAAGGACAGGCACGCATGGCACAGTACGAAGTACAGCCGCCCCAGCAGGCACAGCAGCAGAGCCAGCAGCAGGCGCAACCCGCTGCCGGACAACAACAGACCGATGCAGCGCAACAGCAACCACAACCGCAGGAACAGCAGCAACAGCCGCAGTACAAGTACGACGTGAACAAGATTGACTGGGAAGCCGCCGCATCCATCGGCATCAAAAGGGAGCAACTTGAGCAGAACGGTATGCTCGACCAGATGCTAAAAGGTTTCCAGACCGACAAGACAGCCCGTGTGTACTTCAATCTCGGTTCTCTTTCCCACAGCAACGACAGCCAGCTTTCCTTGCGTGAGAACGCCGACGGCAAGCTCGTCATTTGCAGCCACGGCATTCTCGACCTTGACAAGATGCAGAAACAGTTTTTCGGGTACGATCTTTCCCAAAAGGACATGGACGCCGTGAAGCTCTCCGGCAATATCGGGCATCCCGCCGAGGTCACCAACCGGGCGGGCGAGAAAATCCCGTCCCTTATCAGCCGTAACCTGAAAACGAACGAACTGGTGTCGTTCCCGCTGGACAAGGTGCGCATCCCTGCCGAAAAGAACGGGCATACCTTCACCCCCGATGAAATTACCAAGTTGAAGCAGGGCGAAGCCGTCGTCTGCCAGTTCCAGACCAAAGCGAAAGAGGGGCAGAAGCCCAAGACCTATTTAGCCCCCGTACAGTTCAGTGCCGCCCGAATGCAACTCGAACTACTCTTTGGCGAACGGGGCAAACTGGCGATGGACGAACACCGGGAAATGCAGAAGCAGACCGCCAATCAGGAAGTCCCCAAGACCTTCCGCAAGCAGGAACTCACCGAGAAGTCACAGCTTGAACTCTCCGGTGGCGGAACGGTCAAGGTTTCCGGTCTGGTGGATAGACAAGGTAAAGCCTACCACGGCTATATCACATGGCAGCCCGGACAGAAATATCCCGCTTTCATGTTCCCGAAGGATTACAAGACCGCACTCGAAGAGGGGCGTATCAAGCCCGCAGTCGAGAACGAGGTGCAGGTGGCGGTCAATTCACAGGGTAAAACCAACGAATCCACCAAGAGCCTGAAAGAAGCCCTGCAATCTGCACAAACCCAGCCCACCGGGGAACAGAAGCAGCAGAAAGACCGCAAGGAGCAGCAGAAAGAGGATAAGAAACAGGAACAACGGCAGGAGCAGAAGCAGGACAAGCCCAAGCAGCGCAAGGGCGTCCGCCGTTAATCCTTTTCCCCCTTTTTATTACGATTCGGTTGTCCCGCCCTAAGTGACGGGACACTTTTTGTCAAACCATTAAAAATTGAACATTTATGATTACAGCAATTATCGCCGAGAAACCTTCCGTGGCGAAGGATATAGCAAACGTGTTGGGAGTTCGTGAACGTCACGATGGCTACCTCTCAGGCAACGACTACCTCGTTACCTGGGCGTTCGGCCATCTTGTCCAGTTGGCTATGCCCGACGCTTACGGCTACACGGGCTTCCGCCGGGAAAACCTGCCCATCATCCCGCAGGAATTTAAGTTCATTCCCCGCCAGATACGGGAAGGCAAGGAGTACAAATCCGATCCCGGCGTACTCAAACAGCTAAAGGTGATCCGGGAAGTTTTCGCCCAGTCTGACCGGATCATCGTGGCGACTGATGCAGGTCGTGAAGGAGAAGGTATATTCCGTTATATTTACAAACACCTCGACTGCCGCAAGTCCTTTGTCCGCCTGTGGATTTCCTCGCTGACCGACCGTGCCATCCGGGAAGGGCTGGAGAACCTCAAACCCGGCAGCAGCTACGACAACCTCTACCGTGCCGCTGAAGCCCGTGCCATCGCCGATTGGGAAATCGGACTAAATGCCACGCAAGCACTCTCCATCGCCGCCGGGCAGGGAATCTTCTCGCTCGGACGGGTACAGACACCCACGTTGATGATGATCTGCTCCCGCTATCTGGAGAACAAGGATTTCACCCCGAAGACCTACTACCAAATCCGGGTGACGGCGGCAAAGGACGGCACGCCCTTCTCCGCCTTGTCCGAACACAAGTACGAAACCCTTCCGGCAGTCAATACCGCACTTAGTGCCGTAACCGCAACAGGTACGGTTACGGTTGCCGACGTGCAGTGCAAGGAAGTCAGTCAGGAACCGCCGTTACTGTACGACCTGACAAGTTTACAAAAAGAAGCCAACAGCAAGCTCGGCTTTTCAGCGGACAAGACACTCAACATCGCCCAGTCGTTATACGAGGCGAAAGTTTTGAGCTACCCCCGCACAGGCTCCCGTTATATCTCCGACGATGTTTTCGACGAAATACCGTCCCGCATCGCCCTTCTGGAACAATACCCGGCTTTTGCCGCCTATGCCACCACCCTGAAAGGGACGGCACTCAACCGTCGCAGCGTGGACGATAAGAAAGTCACCGACCACCATGCGCTCATTATCACCGAATGTCTGCCCGGTGAACTGCCGGAAGACCAGCGCAAGATTTACGACATGGTGGCAGCCCGCCTGCTCGAATCCTTCTCCGCCCGCTGTGTCAAGGACGTTACCACCGTCCACCTGACAGCAGGTAACAGCGACTTTACCGCCAAAGGTACGGTTGTCAAGTCCGCCGGATGGCGTGCCGTGCGTGGCGAGCGGGACGAAGAGGAAGAATCCGCCGCCCTTCCCGTTTTACGGCAGGGCGAAACTTTCCCCCTCGAATCCGCCGAACCGTTGGAGAAACAGACCAAACCCAAGCCCCTGCATACCGAGAGCAGCCTGCTTTCGGCAATGGAGAGCTGTGGCAGGAATCTGGACGAAGTCGAACTCCGGGACAGCCTGAAGGACATAGGCATCGGCACGCCCGCCACCCGTGCCTCCATCATCGAAACCCTGTTTTCACGTGACTACGTGCGCCGGGAGAAGAAGAACCTCGTGCCTACCGAAAAAGGGCTTGCCGTGTACAGCACCGTCAAGGGCAAGAAGATTGCCGACGTTGAAATGACCGGGCAGTGGGAAACCGCCCTTGCCCGTATCGAAACGGGCGAAATGGATGTGGCAACCTTCCGCAAGGGTATCGAAGTCTATGCCGCACAGATCACCGAGGAACTTTTACAGGTACAGGTGTCCGTGGCGGACGGTGAACGAATTCCTTGCCCCAAATGCCAGTCCGGGCGCATCCTCTTTTATCCGAAGGTCGCCAAATGCAGCAACGTTGATTGCGGGCTTACCGTCTTCCGTAGCAAGGGCGAAAAGACACTCACCGACAACCAGATTACCGACCTTGTAACCAAAGGCAAAACCTCCCTTATCAAAGGCTTCAAGAACAGGGACGGCAAGGCGTTCGATGCGCACGTCACCTTTGACAAGGATTTCCGCACCGTGTACGACTTCTCGCCCAAGCCCAAAGGGAAAGGGGGCAGACGATGAACGGCTGGTTATCCGTGCAGGAAGCCGCCCGCCTTTGCGGTACGGACGAGCAACGTATCACCCTTTGGATGAACGGCAACCACATCGCTTTTGCCCGTTTCGATACCGTCCTGATGATTGACGGTGCATCCCTTTTCGCCCTTTTCGAGCGCAACCGGGTAGTCACCATCTATGACGATGCGCCACGGCAGAAGAAAAGGGGCAGACCGGGCAAGCACAGCGAGCTACTGAATACCCCGCTGGACAGGCTCGGCTTTTCGCAGCGTGTCGTCAAGGCTTGTCGGGAACTCGGTATTTTCACCACCGAACATTTGCTCATGCACCTGAAAAGGTATCGTCTTTCCCGCCTGTATTGTGTCCGCAACTTCGGCAGCCAGTCCGGTACTGAAATTCTCCGCTGGCTTCACCGGAACGAACTCATAGACGACGGAAACCCACGGGATTTTCAGGTTTTATTCCCGTAATCCCATAGTAATAAGTGCCTTTGCCGGTCGGTCACTCCGAAAGGGCGAATTTGCCTTTTCCCGTGACCGGATGGCAGGCGTTCAGGGATAACAATATCCCGAACGCCTTTAACCAATCAAAAACAATAAATATGGCAACTATTTTGTATTTTAAGAGAATTGTTTTATCTTTGCAGCAACATGCTTACCCCGCTTCCCGTCAGATCAGCGCGCTCAGGGTAGGCTTTTTATTTTTATACTACTATGACTAAAATTCCTTACCCTAAACATCTCATATCTTTTTCGGATCAGATAACTTTACTCAAACAACGTGGACTTTCCTTTGCAGACGAGAACAAGGCTTTACATTTGTTACAAAATATCAGTTATTACCGTTTGAGCGGTTACTGGTATCCATTGTTGGCAGATAAAGAGAATCATCGTTTCAAGCCGGGTAGCACTTTCGAGGCGGCATATACTATCTACAAGTTCGATGGTGAACTCCGCAAACTGATTATTACGGAGTTGGAAAAGATAGAAGTGGCTGTACGTACACAAGTCGCCTACATACTCTCTTCACAATATCATGGTTGTTGGTTTGCCGATTCTTCTCTTTTCAGTAATCCGGTACGTCATGCCAAGATTTTATCGAAGATAGATGAAGAATACCAGCGTAGCGATGAAGAGTTTGTAACGGCTTTCAAAGCCAAGTATTCCGATCCTTTTCCGCCAAGTTGGATAACTATGGAGATAACATCTTTCGGTACTTTATCCATTCTGTATAACAACTTGCTTCCCGGAAGGGCTAAACGCAATATCGCGAATTATTTTGGATTGCCCGACACGGTTTTTGCATCGTGGTTACATAGCATCGTTTATATCCGTAACATTTGCGCCCATCATTGCCGCTTGTGGAATAAAGCGCTTAGCATCCGTCCGCTGATGCCCCGTTCACCCCGTAAGCCGTTTGTTACGCTTCCGACAAATGGCACACGTCAGGTCTATTTTATATTGAGCATGATTGTGTATCTTTTGGATATAATCAACCCTAACCATTCGTTTGTGGCAAGGTTTAAGGATTTATTAAACCGTTACCCTTCAATTGATGTCCGGGCAATGGGATTTCCCGCAAATTGGGAGAATGAAGATCTTTGGAAATAGGCAACGCTGTTACCTGAATTGAACTAAGCTAAAAAGTGCGACAGTGTCTCACCAATTTGTGCGACACCGTCGCATAAATTACATAGTCCTTTGTCATACAAGGATTTTATTCTATCTTAGACACAATACAACCCGCCAAGCCTCTTAACAATGCTCAAATAGGCGGGTCGTTTTTCCATATCCGTTGCCATTCTCCAATTTGGCAACCGCCCGTTGCCAAATTACGAAACCGCCTGTTTCGTAATTACACCATTCCGTACACCGTCCTTACCTTCTCGCCGTCCAGTACCCTGCAAGACCGTACCACCCATGCCGCATTGTCAGCCTTGATACCCGACAGAGCCTTTTCTTCACCCCCTGCAACCTTCGGCAGAGTAACTACTACAATTTCATCCGCCAGCCCGCTATTCAGCAACATGGCGGCAATTCCTTCACCGTAAGCGACAATCACACCGTCACCCGCAGCTTTCATCCGTCCGATTTCCGCCACGGCATCCCCCGTGATGAACCGCACGCTTTCTTTTCCCGTCAAGTTACAGTCTGCTTGCGCCACGACAAAAGTGTCCTTTTGTGTGATCGGCCAGCCGAGGTGATTCATAAATACGTCTAAATAAGTTTCTTCATCCAAGAGCAGGCAATCGGCTTTCCCGATAGCATCATCCACCTGCTTGTCAGCACGGGCAGGACATCCGTCAATGGACTGGTACACATACAAGGTAATCTGTTTCATAACACTTCTTTTTATCGGTTATGCCCGCCTTGCGCCATAAAAGAACAGCGTGAACTCACACTATTCTAAAGTAAGGGACTGGAAACCCCATAAACCGAATAGGCAAACCCACGCCGTATATATACACAGCATGAACATTGCGCCATTCGTCCGGTTTATTAAAAATTTCCAGTTTTTACTTTAAGACGTTTAGCGAACGTACAATCTATATAATCAAAACCCGCTTGCGTTCAAGCCGGGCAATGAACTTTCATATTTTCAGTTGCAAATATAGTGCAAACCTGCCGAATTACAAAAGAATAGCCCCGCCTTATCTCACGACAAAGCAGGGCAACCGTTCACTCTTCATTTACGCCTAAGTACATGGTGAACGTGGGGTAATGGTCTGTTGATACTCTTATCCGCTTGCTTTTCTTTCCGGATTTTTTCTCTCCGTCACCGCATCGAAACGGTTACGGATGAACTCCTGTACATCCTTTGCCCGGTAGAATACCTTCCCGCTGATCGTGAAGTAAGGCAACGCCCCGATAGCCCGGTATCGCTGCAATGTCCGTATGCCTACTTTCAGCAGCAGGCACAAGTCCTGATTATCCAGCAGTTCCTCACCGTCCAGCAGGCTGTTCTTTTTCAGCACCCGTTCCAGCAGTTTCTCCGTCAGGTCGAACCGTTGCATGATCCGCTGCATCCAGCCTTCAAACTCTTCCCGGTCTGTGTACATAGCAATCTCCTTCCTTTTCGATGATTTCCTTCTCCCGCATATAGCGGATATAACCCTTTGCAGTGCGTTCCTTCACTTCCAGCATTTCCTGTATCAGTTCGCACAGTTCGATGTAACCGTACTTCTCCTGCCGGGTGAACGCCTCCCGTGCCATTTCCGCCAGTTCCTTTTCCTTGCGTTTCTCCTTTTCCGCACGGGGCTTTTCGCCCACGTACACGGGCATCCCGGCTTGTTTGTCCCAGCGGAACTGCATCAACGGAATATCCAGCGGGCTGCCGTCCCGCACCTTCAACGCTTTTACCACCGATATTTCCGGGTTCTCGTCCTTCTCTATCGAGAGGATTGCCGCCGACTTGCGTTGCAATTCGCTGCCCAAGTGTCCCCGGAGCTTCAAGCCGTTCGGTACAAAATGTACCACGGCGGCGATGCACGTGCGGTAAATCCCCGCCAGTCGGTAAATCTCGTCGATCAACGCCACGCTTTCCCCCTCGTCGTTGGCGCAACGTATCAAATCCGCCACCCCGTCGATCACCACTAAATGAATACCCCCGTGCAGGTAATGGTACTTGTCCATGCTCTGCATGATGGCGGTCAGTCGCTCACTCCGTGACATTCCCGTCAGGCAATACACGTGCAGGAACTCCGGCATTCGTTCCCGTCCGGCACGCCGCAACAGCCGCCCTGTGTTCTTGTATAGCTGTTGTTCGCTCTGTTCCGTATCATAGAGCAGCACCGCACGCCTTTTCCGGTTCGGTTCCACCCGCACGCCCAACAAGTCGGTGTCCGTTTCCTTCTCCTGAATCGCCCCGGCTACCAGCGCAGCCGTGTAGTTGCTCTTTCCCGTACCTTCCCCGCCCGTGATGCAGAGTATATTCTCTTCCGTGCCCAACGGCACATCCCCGGCGGTAATGATACTGACCGCCGCCAGTGGCGGGTGGTCGTAGTCGATCTCGCAGGATTTCAGTACCGCCATCGTGTCACCGTACAGGCTGTCCAGTAGTTTAAGGAACAGCTTTACGAACTCTTCCCGTGTCCGTCCCGCCTTGAAGTAGTCCGACACGTCCTTGTCCGTCTTTTCTCCCGTCAGTGGCAGCACCAGCCGTTTCACCCCGTACTCTGTTAGCTGTTGGCGGTGCTTCTCCGAGCTTTCCAGCCCTGTTTTATCCACATCGTACAGCAGCACGATATGTTTGAAACGGTACACTAACTTGCGGATAATCTTCGTGGGGATAACCGACGTTTCCGAGTTGAAACAGATGGCATGGAATCCGTGCGCCGCCAGTGTCAGCACGTCCTTTTCCCCGCCCGTCAGGAACAGCGTGTCGCCTTTGGGCGGCAACTCTTCCAGCCCGAAACAATAGTTGTCCCCCGTATGACCGCCATACACGAACCGTACTTCCGATTTCGGGCGGTACACCTTCACGCCCCATTTCCCCGCATACCCGAACATCGGTTCTGCGGGCGTGGACGTGAAGCCGAACGCTTTCCCATCTTTCGTTTCGCTCCGGTATTCCTTTAGCGACTGCACCCCGTATCGGTTCAGCACCGCTTCCGTTATCCCGTACCCAGCCCAATACTCCAGTTCCTTTTCCGTGAACGGTTGCTGCACCGTCCGGTACGGGCGTGGCTTGTGTTCCGGTTCTGTCGCCCGTTCTTCCGTCCCGGTCGGCTCTGCCGTTCCATTTCCTTCCGCCACTGGAACAACCCGCATGGCAGCCCGCCGTTCCCGTACCGTTTCCGGTGGTACATCCTCACTGATACCCAGACACAGTTCACGGTCTATCGTTTCCAACACCTCCACGAAGTCGGCGGCGTTCCTGCAATCCAGCCCCTTGATTTTCGCCACGAGGAAGAAACAGTCGCCCGAAAAGTCCCCGTTTCCGAAGTCCTTCATCTTGTACGTCCCGCTTCGGCGGTCATAGTACACGTTACACGACGCCTTGCTGTCCTCGTACAGCGGATTCAGGAAATTCCTGCCCACCCGCCATTTCACGGGCAGGTAGTGGCGGAACACGTCCAGCCCGTTACTCGTTCGTGCCAATATTTCCTCTTTTCTTACCATACAGCTTGTTTTTGCGTTCGTGTAAAGGGTGTTGTTCCGCCATCCGGTCAATCAGCGTGTCGGGTGTTTCCCGCATCCAGCGTTCCCGGAACTGCTCCACGTCCGTGCGGCGGTAGCGGATCTTCTTGCCGCAGATGGAGAACGGGAGAATCCGGTTCGTGCGGTAGCGTTGCAGCGTGCGGGGACTGATTTCAAGGTATTCGCACACCTCCGCATTCTGCATCCACTTGTCCGCTTTCCGGCGGTTCTTCTCTTCCTGTCCCTGTTGTTGTTCCGTCTCCCTTTGCCGGGATTCCTGCACGTATGCCGCTATCCCGTCTATCTTTTCCACGAGGGCGGCAAAGGCTTTGCTTTCGATAGTTATTACTTCCATAATCTGTTGATATTTAGATTTCTGGTTGCAAATGTCCGGCTATTCGACGGCTTTTCTTTTCACGTTCGTACCACCTTGCCAAAGATTTTTTCCGGGCACGAAAAAAGCCGCCGGAGAGCCTTTTTTTCGGTTCTTCCGGCGGCTGCAAGCCGCTTGTCACTGGTTAGGGTATGATAAAGGGAGAATTTGGCAGCTTGCTATGAACTTGGTAATCCTGTAACTGGTTTACAATAGGTTAGCTGTCCGATTCGTCCATCCGTTTCAGCAGTTTCTCTATCATTTGGTCGAGATATACCGTGCGGCTGTTCTTCCGGTTACGCATGGCGATAAACGTGTGGTACACGTCCCCCAAGTCTATATGGAACGTCCGTTCAAATGCCGTCACAATGTCGATAATGTCCACTTTCCCGTTATCCACGCTCCCCACCGCATGGATGCCGTATATCAGTTCCACCGCCGCCGCTTTCTTGTCCGTCCAGTACAGCTTCTTTCCCGATAACGGCTCGCCGTCCGCAGGCTCACGCATCCGCCTTGTCAGGAAGGCTAACAGCAGTTCCACCGCAATCAGCCGGGCGACCAGTCGGTCATATCCGGTGGATAGCTCCGCTTCCGGCTCGAAGATGAACGTGTCCGTTTCCGGGCTTATCTCCGTCTGTCCCCGTTTGAAGTAGAAGCTGTCCCGGTACGTAGCCCCGCTACGGTAATACTGGAAAAAGGAAAGGCTGCGTTCAAAGACCGTTTTCAGTTTCTCAATCTCACATTGGTAATAACCAGCGGCAAGTTCATAGTTGGGTGGGCGGTTACTCTCAATCTGGTATAGCTTGTAGAAGTACAGCAGCCGCCCGAGTATCAGCGGCTTTTGGTACTTGAAAAATCGGATTTCCTCTGCATCGTCCTTAAATTCACGGGACAACGCAAAGTTTTTCAGTTCAATCATTCTGTCTTTCAGGTAATTCATCATTTCCCGGCAGCCCGGAATAATGTTTTCCCCTTCCAGATTGACCGTTCCCGTATAGCGGTCAATCTCCTGTAACATCGAATCAAAAAAATTATCCATGCAATCCTTTTTAGGTTTCTAAAAACGGCTGCAAAGTTACTGGCAATCCGAACATTACTTTTTCTGTTTCCCGTCCGTTCTTTTTCGATAATCGCTCAAATCGCATAAAAACGATTTTCTATCTTATAAATCTGGTATTACATCATTTTGCGTCGCCAATAAGACCATAGGGTTCTTATATTTTCAACACTATAGTATTATCATGGTTGAAATTTCAATTTGGTATTTAATACGTGAATCCCCTTGTCTAAAACTTCTTGTACATGTTTAGCCATATCTGAATTTTTATCTTCATAAAGTAATACTTGTTTAAGATCATCGTATGCTTTATTTATATTCCCCATTTTGTAATATATACAAGCTCTCCAATAAAAACAAAATGATAAACAGAATTTCCCCTCAATGCAAACAGTAAAATCATTTAATGCTAAATTTAAACTATCCATTTGGTAATATGCCTGCCCTCTGTCTATTAAAATTTGAGTTTTCTGATATTTAGGCTCTTCCATTAAATCCTCAATAGTAATAGCCTGATTAAAAAAAGGGGATGTAGCAGTCTCGGAAGCAACTGTTATTCGATATTTCGTTGTTCTAAACAAATATATATCTAAAGCAGCATTATAATCCTTTAAAGCTCCTGCGTAATCTTTTAAAGCGTACTTATTTCCAGCTCTACTTATGTATCCACACATTAGAGACGAGTCGATTTGAAGTGCCATATTACAATCTTCAATAGCTCCTGTATAATCTCTAAGTTCATGCTTATCCGCTCCTCTATTGATGTAATATCGAGCATCGTGTGGATTCATATCTATGGCTTTGCTCCAATATGTAATGGCTTTTTCGTAATTACCCTGTTCGTCACAGGTTAATGCTTGCATAACAATATCTTTTTCAGAACATCCGGTAAGGATGCAAAGGAAAAAACAGAATAACAATCTATATATCATCATATTCTTTATTATTGAGATTGGACTATATTAAGGTATTCTCACCATTAACGGGTTTCCTTTGGAGTAACGGAAAGCATAGGCTATAATCCACAGATACCCTTCTCCGAACATTCCAGCATCACCCCGTGTAAACCACTCTTTGGGAGTTTCCGTTTTCCAACTTTTCCCAAAATCAGTGCTGTAATGGTATTTGGTAACTCCACCGCCTTCTCCGATAACACCTATAAAGTTGCCATATACATTTACCTGATAAGTAGGAACAGGCAAAGGTATTATAGAGTGTTCCGCTATGCTGTATAAAAAATCCTCCTTGCCATATTCTTCGCCTTTGCTGCTTAGAAATATATATTGTTTCAACGTTTGCAAATCAATTATGATCTGGCTATAAATAGATAAATGTTCCGGAATATTTAGAGTATATTTTTCAACGGTCAATGTTGCTATATCCAACTTCAACACATCTTTATCGTCCTTACTCAATGCTAATAATGACTTATCAGGAGTATATACAAAATCATAATACTTCTCTATATCTTCTATGAATACCTTCTGCCAAGAGATTCCCCCGTCAGTTGTTTTATAAATATTCTCCACAGTACATTCCGCAGGATTTCCGCACGTGCGCACTATGCCAATTTTGTCGTTGATAAAAACAGCAGTACGCAATATCTTATTGGAAAATGTATCAATAGTATTCCATTGTTCTCCCATATCGACAGAGTGCAAAAGCTGATATTCAAAGTGAGTCCCATCAGAATATATCCTTTTTATAAGGCATATATTGCGCCCGCTATCAGTTACAGATATATTTTCTAAATACCCGTTTCCTAATATTTGTTTTTTGAAACTCTTTCCGCCATCCACGCTACTAAAAAAATAAGCATTTTGATTTTCCGGACTGGATGCGACATATTCGTCATTACCCAACAAGAAAACGATTTTTTCATTTACAGGATAAATAACCTGTACTTCTGGATAGATACCAATCTCTTTTTCGTGAGGAAATATTTCTGTGAAAAAATAGTTCTCATTCACATCCTTCGGACGTGACGGTTCACAACCTGATAAAGACATTAGTATCATAGCCAACATATTTATAATTGATAGTACTTTGATATTCATAATCCTATCTTTATTTTTACTATAAATTTTTCCGTATCTCACCCGGACTTGCCCCGAAATTCATCTGGCAGAACTCCGTCAGGTACGATTGCGACACAAACCCGCATACCTCTGCCACTTCCAGCAGCGGCAAGTATCATTTTATTTCAAATCTAATTGTTTATAATAATCAACTATATGCTTGTAACATAGTAATAATATCCTCTTTACCATTCTTTTCCGCAAACGTTAAAGCACTCCAACCAGTTTTTTCTTTTGCATGAACGTCTGCACCGGATTTCAGCAACAATTCAACCGCATCCGGATTTCCTTTGATTACTGCCGAGATTAAAGGGGTAATTTTCTTTTTAGTTGTACTATTGACATCCCCGCCATAAAATAACAGCAACCGGATGCTTTCCGTCTGTCCGTATTGTGCAGCCCAATGCAAAGCCCTCATACCGCCCTTGTCCGGAATATTAGGATCAATCCCGGCTTCTAAGAGTAATCTCATAATTTCGATTTGTCCGTTACGTGAAGGATTAATCAATGCCGTTTCCTTATAATGTTCACTTTGTAGATTCAGTTCTTTTGGTTGTACATCAAGGATCAATTTAAGGATTTCCGTATTATAAGTAGCCCAGAACAATGCGGATTCACCATATTTATCTACAAGATTAATATCCGCACCAGAGTTTAATAAAGCCTTTACAATATCTATAAAATTATTTCGTATAGCAGCTTTCAGAGCGGTGAAACCCTCTGTGTTAGCCACATTAACATCAGCACCCTGTTTAAGCAAGGCATAGCATAATTTGTCATACCCCCAATTAGCTGCCAGCATCAAAGCTGTCGTTCCGACATGAAAAGGTTCATAACCTTTTGTATCTGAAATCCCTAAAGTTGCATTTACTCCATTTTGTAACAACTTCTTAATTTCTGTAATACCGGTCTGTTCTGTAGAATAACTCTGCAAAACATCATTTATCGAATTGGTTTTCTTTCTTCCGAACATCATAATATTTCTTCTTTAATTACACAATCATATTTATAGGAAAAAGTCATTTCAAATACTTCGCTTTCTTTCCCAATATCTCTTGCCACCATAATGGAGTATATTCTTTTGCACGTGGGTACTTCTTAAATTCAGCAACAAAATCATCTGAATCTACTAAGTGGTCTTGTGGAATCTGGCTTTTATCGTCATAGACAAATCGGATAGAATACGTCAAGTCAGGATTTAGCTCAATAATGCAATAGAACCATGCACCTTCCACTTTTGCCTGATTGTACATTTCCTTTTTAACATCATCTAATATATAATGTGACTGTAAAGACACTTTTGTACTGTATTTCTGATTTCCCTTAGTCTTATAGCCTTCAAGATTAATTCCTGTGGACATACAGCACCCTAATAACACTATTTTGTCCCATTCAGCATTACATTGCTCAATATTTAACTCTAATGTATTATTTATGACTTCTTGAATTTTAGATAATATCGCAGGTGTCCGATACGTCTGTGTCCGCTGTGGAATAGTGTTCTGTTCTGCCTCTTTTTTCTTTGGGACATCTATTCGGATCAGCGGCGCATCTGATTTACGGCACAGCGTTTCTACTGTATCAAGATACCAGTTCCAGAACTCCCGCCTTTTTCCCGCATCCCCTTCATCCACAAAAGGATTTCCCCCGGCAAAAGCCATCGAAGCAAAAAAGTCCGTATTCCATACCTCATACTCAAACGCACCATCATCTTCCCCCTCGTATTCGTCAATATCCAGCATAGCGGCGGCGTGATCCGCTATCGAATAGCAAAGTGAGATTACCGCCCATCCTGCCATACTTTCCGTACAGGATTGCCCCTCTACATAGTTACGTAGTCTATTCGCTTCTTCGACTAAGGCATCCGCTTTCCCTTTTCCGTGGTAAAGATATTCGTCCGCCAAACACAACAGTTTCCGCAACAAGGTATCTTCAATCTCATTTCCCCAAAGAGGATATACCTTCTTGCAGCACTCCGCAAACACTTTGTTCACTATCTCCACGTTACCGATGGACTGTAACAGTTCCACACGGCAGGACAAAGGCAAATGACCGTTACCGCTTTGCTCGATAACCGCCCTTAGCTCGCTTATTTCAACTCTTTTGCTTTTCATAAAATGGGAAAGAAGTGTTTTTATATTCATCGTAACTTATCATTAATTTTTCATTATCAATTTCTCCGTATCTCACCCGGACTTGCCCCGAAATTCATCTGGCAGAACTCCGTCAGGTACGATTGCGACACAAACCCGCATACCTCTGCCACTTCCAGCAGCGGCAAGTCTGTTTGTGTGAGCAGGTGCTTCACCTTGTCTTTCCGCAGTCCTTTCAGCCATTCATGGGGAGTAGTACGGAACTCTTCACGGAACAGCCGCCGGAAAGTGCTTAGGCTGTACCCGCAAAGGTCAGCCAGATGTCCCGTATTCTTTGCCTTCGTGTAGTGCCTCGTAACCTTCTCCACGAGCCTCTTATTCTTCACCATTCCCAGATACACCTCTGCCTGCAACAACTCTTCACCCGTCATTTCCTTTACTTTCCCACGGGCAATAGGTATTTCCATCTCCGTAGCGCCTTTCGGCAATTCCTCGTTCTTGGTGCAGTGCGGACGCTTCCGTTTCATTTGCTGCACATATTGCGCCAGTCGGTTATACACCCCGTTCAGATACCCCCGCTCGGGATAGATATGCAATATCCGGCACAGGTACAGCAGTTCCTTGTTGCACCCATAGTTGATATACCAACTCGATAGCCGGAATACATACCGCTGTGCCGGATCTTCCCGTGACAGAGCAACCAGCATCACATACACCTCGAATCCCTTGTCGCTGTACGTCACCGCTTCCGGCAGCTTGTTCAGCACATCCGCCACGAACCGCATCACCCGCCCGTCCTCGGCAAGCTGTTCCAGCCCGGCAAATTCCCCAGCATCCTTGCCGCTTTGTATCATTCCTTCCATTGTTTCCACCAGAACTTGCACCTTCTCCGCAATCTCCGGTTCTGCCGCCACCGCTGCCCGCAGCAGTTCTTGGCTTAGTGTCGATGTTGTTTCCATATTCATATATTTTTCTCAATACCCCCACCAATCGCTATCGACATAGTTGCTGCTTTTATAAATCAACTTATCGTTTTTAATGGCAAGAACCTGTACCTTGTCGGCGGGTATCTTCAATTCTCCCTTATCTGTTTTCAGGTTTACACCGATAGGCTTTGCCACACTATCTATGTGGAAGACAAGATCACCCTTCGGTAATTTGCCATCACCATAGACTTTTTCAAAAATTTCCGCAGTATAGATATTGTCATTTTGCGGATAATCTTCCCCGAACACCTTTTCAAAAGCCGGAAGCACCGTCTTTTCATCAAGCAGGAATCTGACTTCATATTGATCCTTGCCTGCTGTCCAGCTTATATATATGTTACGGGGACGGGCTTGTAAGGAATATAGATCCTCTTTCAGCCTTTCCCATAAAATCACATCGTATTCTCCATTGAAATAATGAACCGCAATCCCGGTCAAATCCACATCCTTCATTTCTATTTCAGGAACTATATGATAATTAAAGCGTTTACGGTAGTTTTCAAACAACAGACTATCAGGCAAACCATTCTTCTTTAAATTTTCATATACTCTTGGTTCACTCTTTAATGCCCTCTGAACATATTCATCTTTACTGATAATAGCTTGTGGCACAAACTCCGACATTTCTACGGGCACTTCCGGTCCATGCAGACAACAGACCTCGGTAACTCTGCCATCACCAACCGCCCATACTTGTATCATTCCATAGGGAGCCATCCCAACGACAAGTCCGTCATATCGCTGTTCTATTTTCCGCACATTCATCCAAACAGTATTAAATAGCGATTGTAATCTTTCTTTAGGCAACCAGTCCGAGACAAAATAAAACTTATTTTCAGTAAACGACAACCATACTATTTCTATCGCTTCCGGCAATGGTTTATACTCTTCACCCACAACGTGCAATGATTGTCCCACTCCCCACACATTGCCAACCATTGACTTACTTGGAATATAAACCGTACTTTTATCCGGCATACCGAAATACCCTACATGGATAGTCGTAGGATATAGGTAAGGCGCACTTTCACTCGGATACCACGAATATAGCTTTTCCTTCTCCTGTTGCTTTTCCTTTTTGCCGGAGCAGGAACTAAACAAACTCAATATTCCCATAACGATAATCAGTATTTTCATGGTTCATATATTTTATATTTCGTCGGTAACAAGCCTGCACCATCTTTCAATCGCCCTGCGTGGAGTAGCCGAACACCAATCGCCCACACATATATCCGTAAAATCTTCTGCATGGCATCGTTCCAGATATTCCAAAAAGTGTAGTACAGCCTTCCTCTGTTCCTCACTGAACAACCCCAGCCTTTCCCGTACAAACTCGTATAGCTCCGTTCCGGCATCCGGTAATGTCAGCGAATGAACGATGCTTTCGGGTATCATGTCCGCCCCCTCATAATCTTCCAGTGCGAATAACATATACGCCGGAAGGTAGAACCTGAACCCCTGTGGCTCAAATAAAGGCAACGCATCCCGTTCTTGCACGAGCAATTCACGAGGCACATCCTGCCAGTTCTCATAACGGCTGAACCCTTCCCGTATCTGCTTTCGTTCCAGATCATTCCCTTCCAAGTCGTTCGTTATATACTCCGTACCCGGATAAGGCATATCGCCAAAAGCATCTCTAATTTCCTGTATCATAATTTCTAAATCTCTCATGTTCATAGTCTGTATGTTTTATAATTTTCCGATATTAAATCAATTTCACTATCAGTCCACTACCAGATTTATTTCTTTTGATATGATTTGTCCGGTTACTCCGTTTACTGTGATTGTCACCTCTTTATTAAAGTCTATGTAGCTATATATATAACAGGGGATTTCTCCCTCTCTTTTTACAACTTCTTTTCCAAAACTGATAGTGCGCTCTTTGTGTACTGTTCCGTTTTGCATATGATTCGGCATATAGTACCCATTTTTCCAAAGTATTTCCTGAAATTGTAGAAAGCTGATTTTAAATCCTTCATCTTCACAAACTGTTTTTATCAGTTTTCCTGTACAGTCATAATGGTAAGTGTTACCAATTCTAAGAAGGCGGTTATCATTTATAGCCCAATATTGTTCCTTTATCATTCCTGTTTCACTGTAAATCTTTCCTGCCATTATGTAATCCGGTCTGATTACTTCTATTCGATAAAAAGCATCTTGTTTATCCTTCCGGTCATAATAATATTGGCACAATTTGATAGCCTTGTCAGGCAAAGTATCGCAATATCCCCGTACTTTATATTCTGGGGTAGGGTAGCTTGTTTCTTCCATAGCCTTCTTGTTAAAAGTAGCGGTATCAAGTACTTCATATTCAACAGTTTTGGCAAACATTCTTTGGCTGGTTTTATCCACAGGATATATTTTATCATATCTTCGTCCTAAATCATATTTTGCTATAATCGAATCTACTTTCCGCTGATCCTCTTTAGTCAGAATTACCTTTTCGTAAAACTCATCACCAAACAATGCATACTTTGCTTTCGTATCAGTAGAGCCGTAATCAAAAACATTGTTCATATATGGCAACATCTTCTTATCTTCCGTTCCGTCTTTTTGGTCGGTAAACAACCAATAACCAAAAATAGGGTAAGTAGGTCTTTGTTCCTCATTCTCCGTCTTTACATTTTTCTTATCTGCAATATCAACCCTTTTCTGCCTTTCTCCTTGTCCGCCCATATAGGCATGTATAATCATTTCCCTTTCTTTCGGTGCTAAGGTAATGGCTTCTGCGCCTGCACTCTTTGTACCGTCATTATTAAAATTATATTCCCTTAATATCAGGTACAGTGTTTCCCCTTTTAATGGAAAAGAATCGGGACGAAATTTGTTTCTTTCTACTTCATACCCATTTAGAATTGATTCTTCTCCTTCTGCAAGCCTTTCCTTTCTACTTGTACAGGAAGAGAATATCCCCAATATTCCCATAGCGATAATCAGTGTTTTCATGGTTCATATATTTTATAATCCAATGGCGACAAAGATACCCCGTCACCTCATATATCCTTTTTCGCTTCCTATCCATTCTTTTTCGATAACTACTCATTAGAGCAATATTTCTTGATAATGGCATCCACTTTCTTTTTCCATTTATTAGAGAGTGAAACACTTGTAACGTCTGTCATGTAAAAATGACCATTCTTATAAGGAAGTTCTTTGGTTTTTCCAACAAATATATAGTAAGTCTTGGGAGGAAGATCTGCTTGCACTGATATGCTTTCTATCATACCATATTCTATTATTTCCCCGGCTTCATTTTTAACATCATTATGTTTTATCACACTTGCATCATCAAACGCTCCGTTTTTAAAGGCTTTAATAATGTCTCGTGTTTCCTTTCGGGTTAAAGGGATTATCGAAGTAGAATCCGAAACGCTCCACCATGCGTCCACATACTTCTTATCAATCAAGCCCAATGAATCAGAATCTCCAATAAAATGGTATAGGAAGTCCTTCTTTTCTGTTTCACCGTAATCGTATTGTTGTGCATTGATATTTAATCCTAAACTCAGTAATTCCATTATCAATACTATTTTAAGTTTCATGTTTATTTCATCATTATTGTTTTTCCAAATATAGCACAAACTTTCAGAAAACACAGTATTTGCTGTATTTTATTTCGTACAGACACAAAAAAGCACCCCGAAAGGTGCTCGCATATCACATAAAAGATTGAACGATGTTCAATTTCCGTTCAAAAGAATCATTTCAGCAGTTTATATACAGCGTCAAATTGCCGTTTCAGTCGTTCGGTATCAAGTCCCGTGGTAAAAGCCAGCACGTATGACATTCCCAGATGTGCCATGCGGAACATATCGACAATCTCTTCCGTGGCAATATCCTTTCTGATTTCCCCCGTTGCAATTGCCCGGTCAATTATCTTTCGCCACATTTGCTGGTCTTTCTCAAAGATAGCATCCATTCTCTCCACAAAGTTCGGATAATACTTGTACGCTTGGAACAAGAACTGAAAATAACATTTGGCACATTCCTTTCTATCCACCCCCAACTCATTACTTAGATAGTCCATTGTCCTTTCCACCCCTTCGATATAGGTTTGCAGGAAGTCCCGCAATGAAATATCTTCCGCATACGTGAACTTATTTTCCACCATGTGCGGTTCAAAGATATAGGTATCTACAACCGCCTTGAACAGTCCCAATTTATCCTTCGTATGATGGTAGATACCCCGGCACGACAATCCGATAGCTTTCTCCAGTTTTACCACCGTCACCTTCTCGTAATTGTCCTGTAAGAACAGCCGGAACGCATTTTTATATATTTCAGCCTTATTCGTTTTCATATCAGCGCAGCATATATTTACCTTTGGTTTCCACGAAGATAATACATTTCTTCCGAACAGCCATATCTCCACCCGCAAAACCTCACATACACCCCCTTTTTAAGACAAGTGATAGGGCAGGTGCAGGGTGCAGCTATATATATAGATATAGCTGCACCCTGCACCTGTAAAATACACTCTGAATATCAGTTATTTACAATCTTATAAAAATGCACAGTGCAATCCTCTTTTTGCACCCCTTTCATTTCTCGTCCATCCATTCACCCTCAAAAATTCCCCCAATAAAAAAACACCGCATTTATTTCCTATTTTCAGTCTATTTTTGTACATTTGTACCAAGTTATCAGAGCAGAGCGAAGAAACGCAAAGAACCCCGCACCGTTACTAATTCGTTACCTGTTACCTAACTTTCTACTCTTTACGTCTTGACAATTAGTTAATTAAACTTTTTCCGCAGTTTTTTACCTGAAAAACTGCTCTCACTGCCCCTTTTCCTTCTTTTATTAGAGATTTAATCCTCACCTTTGCATTATCGTTGATCAGCGAAGTGAATTAAAACGGAATTTAAATCTCTAAATGAAAAAGTAGAATGAGTGTAATTTTTAGAACGGTGGAGAGACCGTCTGACCCTCGGGTTGAGAATTCTCCCAAAAAGTATTTCCCGCAATTAGTAACTTTAGGACAAAGTGTAAATCTGGCATTTATTGCCCAAAAGATGCAGGATCGTTCATCGCTGTCTATCGGTGATATCAGAAGTGTAGTACAGAATTTTGTAGAGAAATTGAAAGAACAGTTGTTGGAAGGTAAGACGGTGAATATTGCCGGGTTGGGCGTATTTATGCTGGCTGCCAAGTCGAAAGGATCGGATAAGGCGGAGGATATTACAGCCAAGAGCGTGGATAGTGTCCGTATCTGCTTTCAAGCCAATAAGGAGTTGAAGATAACCAAGACTGCTACCCGTGCCGGTGAAAAGTTGGATCTGGTCAGCTTGGACGATTATCTGAAGGGCCTATCGAATGTTCCTACGGGAGGTGGTTCGGATAGTGGTTCGGGAGGTGACTCGGGCGACGGAGGACTGGATGAGAACCCTCTCGGTTAACGAAAACTAATAATTAAAGCTAAAGAAGATCTTTATGAAGAAAACGAGTTGGAATATGATATTAAAAGTGATTATTGCCGTAGTTACTGCCATTGCAGGCGTAATTGGAGTACAGGCAATGACGCAAGTATAAGGACTGTTTAAAATAAGCCGGGAGTGCAGAACAAATGTACTCCCGGCTATTTTTTTTATTAGTAGACTGGAAAGCTACTTTTCAATCCATTTCACTATTTCCTCCGATAATGGATTGGTACTTGAACCATAGGAAGCTACCCATTTCCCGTTTTCATCAATCAGGAATTTATGGAAATTCCAACCGACTTTTGCGTCTTGCACACCATTCTCGCTCTTCTGGGTTAACCATTTATACAAAGGAGCAATGTCTTTTCCCTTTACAGAGATTTTAGCCATCATAGGAAAGGTTACTCCATAATTCAATGTACAAAATTCTTTGATTTCCTCATTACTGCCCGGCTCCTGACTCAGGAAATTATTAGCAGGAAAGCCGATTATTACAAAATTATCCTTTCCATACTTCTCATATAACTCTTCGAGCTTAGCGTATTGCGGAGTAAATCCACATTTGGAAGCGACATTAACTACCAGCACTTTTTTGCCTTTAAAGGTGGAAAGTGATATATCTTCTCCATCAATGGTCTTGACTGTAAAGTCGTAGAAACTCTTTTGCTGTGCCTGAGCAGCTATTGCCATCATTGCCATAAAAATACTTATAATAATTGTTTTCATCTTTATATTCTGTTTATCTATAAAAACAAAATGGAGACTTAAATAGTTTATCATTGAAATAAAAAAAACACTACCTTTGCGCCCCGGTAAAAGATTAGTTTTTTGTAGGTAAAATAGGTATGAAGAAGAGTCTTATCGCATTAGCATTCGGCACCTTGGGATTAGGGATTGCCGAATTTGTCATGATGGGCATCTTGCCCGATGTGGCTAAAGATTTAGGTATCAGTATTCCTGTTGCGGGACATTTTATTTCCGCATACGCTTTGGGAGTTTGTGTAGGTGCACCTGTATTGATCTTAGCCCGTAAGCATCCATTAAAACATATCTTATTGGCATTGGTTACTTTGATGATGGTAGGAAATACCTGTGCGGCACTGGCACCTAACTACTGGGTGTTATTGCTGGCACGCTTTATCTCCGGACTTCCTCATGGTGCATATTTCGGAGTGGCCTCTATTGTGGCGGAAAAGTTGGCTGATAAAGGAAAAGGTTCCGAGGCTGTATCGATAATGATAGCAGGGATGACCATAGCCAATCTGTTCGGAGTTCCACTGGGTACTTCTTTGAGTAATTCCATTTCCTGGCGGGTCACTTTCTTATTGGTAGGTTGCTGGGGTGTGATTATACTTTATTATATCTGGCGTTGGGTGCCTCATGTGGAAGGGTTGAAAGATACTGGATTTAAGGGGCAATTCCGATTCCTGAAAACACCGGCTCCCTGGCTGATTTTGGGTGCAACGGCTTTAGGAAACGGAGGTGTTTTCTGCTGGTATAGTTATATCAATCCGTTGCTGACGGAGGTGTCCGGATTTACTGCTGAAAGCATTACCGCGCTGATGGTATTGGCGGGCTTTGGTATGGTGGTAGGTAATCTGGTCAGTGGACGGCTTTCCGACCGTTATACTCCCGGGAAAGTGGGGACTACTGTGCAGGCTATGATCTGTATTGTATTGCTGTTGATATTCTTCCTGTCTCCTTACCCGTGGTTATCTGCATTGCTGATGTGTCTTTGTACGGCCGGTCTGTTTGCGGTTTCCAGTCCGGAACAGGTACTGATAATCCGTGTGGCAAAAGGGGGAGAGATGTTGGGAGCAGCTTGTGTACAGGTAGCATTCAATCTCGGAAATGCTATTGGAGCCTATGTGGGAGGATTGGCCATTAGTGGTGGATATCGTTATCCGGCACTGGCTGGAGTGCCTTTCGCTATGGTAGGTTTTATCCTGTTTCTGACCTTCTACAAGAAATATCAGGCGAAATATTAAAACATTTCAATATCTTTTCGTATTTTTGTCCGCAAGTATTAACTAAACGAAACGAATTATGAAAACTTTGAATGTTGGAAAAATACTTTTTTTACTGATGATTGTCATGGGGTTGTCATCATGTGGTGATGAGTATTACACTGACGATTATTTGAGAAACAGTGATGAAAAACTATGCGCAAAAAAATGGGTAGAAGAATACACAACAGAGAACAAAGACGGCGTTGAAGTGTTATGTAGTCATCAATTAAAATTTGCTAAAGCTGATTATTCTGGTCAGGAGATTTGGGAATATTATCGTAGTGGAGAAAGTCGCCCTTATGAAACAACTTCACGTACTTTTACGTGGAAATGGATAGATAAAACAATGGAAGGTTTGATTTTGAACTATGGTGCTGGTGAAATAAAGTACTTTGATAATGTATGGGTACGTGAGAACTATTTATCCGGCAAATTGAATGGAATGATTGTGATGATGGTAGGTACTAATTTTTAATAATAATGCCTTATGAAACGCTTAATTTATAAGCTATTTTTTCTTTCAGTCCTTTTCATTGGGCTTACAGCTTGTGATGATCAGGATGAAACGGAATATTGGTTGCCTGGTACATGGGCTGGAACGGTAGGTAATCGTGATGCTTCATTCCAATTTAATGAGAATCGGACGGGTAGCTTTCGTATAGAGGGTGGTGATTCTGGTACATTCGATTGGTATTTTGAAGATGAACGTTATTGGACAGCATCTTCGGGAACTATTATTTTGGATTTTGGGCGTGGTGATAAAGCTTGTATTACAGGTTCATACGCAGATCGAAAATCTATTTCAGGATGGTATTATAGTTTTTATGAAGACTATTTGGATGGTTATGATGACGAGGCTCGGGCATTAGTTTTGCGTAGAGTTGGTTATTGAGAACTTAAATTTATTAATAAATAGCCCCTGCAGATTGAAGTGCGGGGGCTATTTTGCTTATATCCTTTTATTTCTTCAAAAATAACTTCTTGAATTCATTCGGATAAGGCGTTTCAAATTTCATCAACTCTCCCGTAACCGGATGGTAGAAACAAAGCTTGAAGGCATGAAGCGCCAAGCGTCCAATAGGGTTTACGTCTTCTATTCCGTAGCGGCCATCACCAATAATAGGATGCCCTAAGTCCTGCATGTGCACACGAATTTGGTTCTTACGACCGGTTTCAAGATCCAACTCTACAAGAGAATAACCATTGGCACGCTTAATTGTGCGATAGTGTGTGATTGCTTTCTGCCCTCCGTCATCTGTTGGACTGGAATAAACATAAAGCGTACGATCTGTAAGCCAGGATATGACACAACCCGCATTCTTTTCCATTTCTCCTGTGACTACGGCTACATAGCGACGGTCGGTTACAATCTCGTGCCAGTTGTCACGCAATGTGCGTTGCGTTTTTTCATCCTTTGCAAACATCATCAGTCCGGAAGTGTCACGATCGAGGCGATGAACGATGTACACGTTGCTACCGCGTCCATTAGAGCGCTGAACATATTCATTTAGAATATGGTATGCTGTACGTTCCTTCTGACGTTCACTGCTGACTGATAGCAGGCCTTGCATCTTTTCCACCACTATGATATATGCATCCTCATATACAATCTTCAGCAGGTTGTTATGGAATTCTTTCTTGCCTTTATCACGACTGATTTGTACTTTCATACCCGGTTTTAACGGGAAATTATATTGAGTGGTGATCACACTGTCTACGAATACCACTCGCTTGCTGAGCAATGATTTTAGTTTGGTACGGCTGGCATCTGGCATCTTGGCTGCCAGAAACTCCATAAGTTCCATCGGTTCGTTTACTGTGTAGTCCGTATATTGGGTGCGGGCTCGCGCTACTATTTTTCCTTTTGCCACGTTGATAGTGATTAATGGTTAGTGATTAGTGATAAAATTCTCAGTCTTCATTTCTTAATTCCAGAAGCACTACGTTTTCTACGTGGTGGGTGTGGGGGAACATATCTACCGGTTGTATGGCTTTTACTTTATATTTTACGTCGAGCAGTTGCAGGTCGCGTGCCTGTGTGGCAGGATTGCAGCTTACATATACGATACGTTTCGGTTCGGCAAACAGGATAACATCTACCACATCCTGATGCATTCCTGCACGCGGAGGATCGGTGATGATAACATCCGGGCGGCCATATTGATTGATGAAATCCTGAGTCAGCATGTCTTTCATATCACCGGCAAAGAATAATGTATTCTTAATCCCGTTGATTTCTGCATTTACCTTTGCATCTTCGATAGCTTCGGGTACATATTCAATACCAATAACCTGGCGGGCTTGTTTGGAAACAAAGTTGGCAATGGTTCCTGTGCCTGTATAAAGGTCATAAACCAACTCTTTACCGGTCAGTCCGGCGAAGTTGCGTGCTATCTTATAAAGATTGTATGCTTGTTCGGAGTTTGTCTGATAGAATGATTTAGGACCTATTTTGAAGCGTAATCCTTCCATCTCTTCGAAGATATGATCTTTCCCCTTGAAAGTGTACACATCCAGGTCGGTGATGGTATCATTACGCTTGTTATTAATAATGTATAGGAGAGATGTAATTTCAGGGAATGTATCTGCTACATATTGCAGGAGTTGCTTGAATAATCTCAATTCTTCTCCCTCTTCTTCTATTTTAGCTATGAGGATAACCATTAATTCTCCGGTGGTAGATGTGCGGATGATCATGTTGCGCAACATGCCTTCCTGTGTGCGGAGGTTGATGAAAGAATAATTGTGTTCGTAAGCATAATCACGTACGGCATTGCGGATACGGTTGGATATGTCATCTTGCAACCAGCACTTCTCTATAGCCAGTACTTTATCGAAAGCGTTGGGGATATGGAAACCTACGGCATTCATCTGTTCGTATACCACATTCTGTTTTATTTCTTCTTCCGTCAACCAACGTTTGTTAGAAAAAGTGTACTCCAGTTTATTTCTGTAGAATTGTGTTTTCTCGGAACCGAGGATCGGAGAAATTTCCGGAAGTTCGATTTTTCCGATGCGGGTAAGGTTGTCCGTTACTTGTTTTTGCTTGTACTTGATTTGCTCGGAATAGGGAAGAACTTGCCATTTGCAACCGCCACATACGCCATAATGTTGGCAAAATGGGACAGCTCTTTCACGAGAATATTCGTGGAACTTCACTGCTACAGCTTCAGCATAATGATGCTTTTTTCTCTTAATTTGCAGGTCTACTACATCTCCGGGAACGACATAAGGTACGAAAATAACCAAATCATTAACCTTTGCGATGGCTTTTCCTTCGGCAGCCACATCCGTTATTGTCACTTTCTCCAGTAGAGGAAGCTCTTTTCTATTTCTTGCCACTTTTACACCAGTCTAATAAATTATTCTGCAAAAATAGACATTTTTTCGGGAATTCTCTCTATGAAGTGAAATATTAAAGATTGCAATGTCGAAATTGCATTTTGATAGAAAGTTTTTTCTCAAAAAGTTTTCTAGTATGCGAAATATACTTAGATTTGCGAACAGAAAAAAATCACAATTGAGAAACTTAAATTTATATTATGGACAAGAAAAGAGTTTATACCTTTGGTAACGGTCAGGCAGAAGGAAAGGCTGACATGAAAAATCTTTTGGGGGGTAAAGGCGCCAACCTTGCCGAAATGAATCTTATTGGGGTTCCGGTTCCTCCCGGCTTTACAATCACGACTGAGGTTTGTACCGAATATAATGAGATGGGGCAGGAAAAAGTGGTTGCTCTGTTGAAAAGCGAAGTAGAAAGCGCCATAGCAAGAGTGGAAGAATTGATGTCTTCTAAGTTCGGTGATGTAGAAAATCCCTTACTGGTTTCAGTACGTTCCGGTGCTCGCGCTTCCATGCCGGGTATGATGGACACAATCCTTAATCTGGGTCTGAACGATGAAGTGGTAGAAGGATTGACACGTAAAACTGGCAATGCTCGTTTTGCATGGGACTCTTACCGTCGTTTCGTACAGATGTATGGTGACGTGGTATTAGGTATGAAACCTACTAATAAGGAGGATATTGATCCATTCGAAGCTATCATTGAAGAAGTGAAGCATGCGAAAGGTGTGAAGCTGGATAACGAATTGGAAGTGGAAGACCTCAAAGAATTGGTGAAGAAGTTTAAAGCTGCAGTGAAGGAGCAAACCGGAAAAGATTTCCCGGCTTGTGCTTATGAGCAGTTGTGGGGTGCTGTTTGCGCAGTATTTAATTCCTGGATGAACGAACGTGCTATTCTGTATCGTAAGATGGAAGGGATACCCGATGAGTGGGGGACAGCTGTCAACGTGCAGGCAATGGTATTTGGCAATATGGGTGAAACTTCAGCTACAGGTGTTTGTTTTAGCCGCGATGCCGGTACGGGTGAAGACTTGTTTAATGGTGAATACCTGATCAATGCACAGGGTGAAGACGTTGTGGCAGGTATCCGTACACCGCAACAGATTACAAAGATCGGTTCGCAACGTTGGGCAGAACTTGCAGGCGTTAGCGAAGAAGAACGTGCATCCAAATATCCGTCCATGGAAGAGGCTATGCCGGAAATCTACAAAGAGCTGGATATGCTGCAAACTAAATTGGAAAACCACTATAAGGATATGCAGGATATGGAGTTTACCGTGCAGGAAGGTAAGCTTTGGTTCCTCCAGACGCGTAACGGTAAACGTACCGGTGCGGCTATGGTGAAGATTGCAATGGATTTGTTGCATCAGGGCATGATTGATGAAAAAACAGCATTGATGCGTTGTGAACCCAATAAGTTGGATGAATTGCTTCACCCTGTATTTGATAAGACTGCTTTGAAACAAGCTAAGGTTCTGACTCGCGGTCTCCCGGCTTCTCCGGGTGCTGCTACAGGACAAATTGTGTTCTTTGCAGATGATGCTGCAGAATGGCATGCTGCCGGTAAGCGTATTATAATGGTGCGTATCGAAACTTCTCCCGAAGATTTGGCCGGTATGGCAGTTGCAGAAGGTATTCTTACTGCCCGTGGCGGTATGACGTCTCATGCGGCAGTAGTTGCCCGTGGTATGGGTAAGTGTTGTGTATCGGGTGCCGGTGCTTTGAATATTGACTATAAAGCCCGTACGGTAGAAATAGATGGCGTTCTATTGAAAGAAGGTGATTATATCTCATTGAACGGTAGTACAGGTGTGGTTTATAAAGGTCAGGTGGAAACGAAGGCTGCTGAACTTTCAGGAGATTTCGCAGAACTGATGGATCTTGCTGATAAGTATACGAAACTTCAGGTTCGTACCAATGCGGATACTCCTCATGATGCTGCTGTGGCTCGTAATTTTGGTGCTGTAGGTATTGGTCTTTGCCGTACGGAACACATGTTCTTTGAAGGTGAAAAGATTAAGGCTATGCGTGAGATGATTCTTGCGGAAGATGCAGAAGGACGTCGCAAAGCGTTGGCTAAAATATTGCCCTACCAGCAAGCTGACTTTAAGGGTATTTTCCAAGCTATGGAAGGCTGTCCGGTAACTGTCCGTCTGCTTGATCCTCCTTTGCATGAGTTCGTTCCTCATGATTTGAAAGGCCAACAGGAAATGGCGGATGCTATGGGTGTTAGCCTGCAATATATACAGCAACGTGTAGAGTCGCTTTGCGAACATAATCCGATGTTGGGACACCGTGGATGCCGTTTGGGCAATACATATCCTGAGATTACTCAGATGCAGACGCGTGCCATTCTTGGCGCTGCTTTGGAACTGAAGAAGGAAGGCGTGGAAACACATCCGGAAATCATGGTTCCGCTGACCGGTATTTTGTATGAGTTCAAAGAACAGGAAAAGGTGATTCGTGAAGAAGCTGCTGCACTTTTCGTTGAAATGGGTGACAGTATTGACTTTAAGGTAGGTACAATGATTGAAATACCTCGTGCTGCCTTGACTGCCGACCGTATTGCTTCGTCTGCCGAATTCTTCTCGTTCGGTACGAATGACTTGACTCAGATGACATTCGGTTATTCACGTGACGATATTGCTTCTTTCCTTCCGGTTTATCTGGAAAAGAAAATCTTGAAAGTAGACCCGTTCCAGGTGCTTGACCAGAATGGTGTGGGACAGCTGGTACGTATGGCTACTGAAAAAGGTCGTGCTATTCGTCCGGATTTGAAGTGCGGTATCTGTGGGGAACATGGGGGTGAGCCTTCCTCTGTGAAGTTCTGTCACAAAGTAGGTCTGAATTATGTGAGCTGTTCTCCGTTTAGAGTGCCCATAGCGCGGTTAGCGGCGGCGCAGGCGGCGATTGAAGATTTGAAGTAAAATACTACTCTGAAATCTTATATTTATAGGCTGTAAAACTTCTTTGGATAGATTTACAGCCTATCTTTTTGGAAAACATGTATCTAATAATCAAAAAATTGTTTTTTCTTTGCTATCTTTGTCGACACTTAAAAACTGTCTGATTACCTAATATTTTAATCACCAACTGTATGAATCTGTATTTTTCTACATTATATGTTCTTTGGGCTACTGATTTTTTTCAGAAGAATGAAATATTACTGCTTTGTTTTGGAGTTATAATTTTATTGCTTCTGGTTATTATGATTGTTGTGTCTATCAATAAAACCAGGCGTTTGAAAACATTACAGCAATTAAATGAAGTGGCTGAGGAAAGCAATCAGTTGAAGAATGCTTTTATTGCCAATATGACACATGAAATACGTACGCCGCTCAATGCTATCGTTGGATTTACAAATGTGCTTGCCGAAACTGATAATTTAAGTAGGGAAGAGCGGATGATTTTTCTGAAAGAAATCAATGATAATAAAAACTTCCTGGTTCAGATGATCAATGATTTATTGGACTTTTCGAAAATAGAGGCCAATACAATGGAATATAAAGATGGAGATGTGGATGTGAATGCATTGATTCAGGAAATATGTGCTGCAGAGAATGCACATCCCCGGCCCTCGGGTATTCAGATAGAGTTTGTAGAGAAACTGCCTCAATGTCGTTTAATGATTGATCGGGTACGCTTTGCACAGGTGATTAATAATCTGGTAAAGAACGCGTTGAAATTTACAGAACAGGGTAATGTCAGAATTGGATACCGCCGTCTGAGTAATGATAGTTTTTACTTTTACGTAGCTGATACAGGTTGCGGTATTGATGAAGAAAGCCGCCGTGCTATTTTTGAGCGCTTTGTGAAGATGAACTATAATATTCGTGGTACAGGTTTAGGGCTTTCCCTCACGAAATCCATAGTAGAACACTATGGTGGTGGTATTGGTGTAGAGTCAAAAAAAGGAGAGGGGTCTACTTTCTACTTTACTTTACCTGCCAGTGCAGAATACAAAGAATACGGGAAATTTTAATATGGATGTACTTTTTAATCCGCCATTTCTTTTAGTTTCTTAAAGTGGCGGATAACGCCTAGATAATCCCGGTCTGTACAGACATTAAATTTATTCCATAAATCACCAAGTACTACCGCACCCCCGAATCCAAAATCTTTTATTTCCAGAATATTGTCGGGAGTAATTCCTCCTAAAGCCATGACTTTGGTATCGATGATTCTTTCTTTTCCTGCCGCACGCAACTCTTCAGGTGTGTAGCCGGAAAGAATTCCTTCCTTGGATATGCAGTCGTAGATGGGACTCATGAAGATATAGTCGTAAAAATGCTTTTTGCTTTTTACTTCTTCTACGGAATGACAGGTATAACTGACGTGCCCTGAATAATCATGCGGTTCGTGTGGATTGCGCGTATTTAAGTGAATGCCCATCAGGTCGAACTCTTCTTTTAGATAAAAGTGTTCGTGAGTAACGATACGCCTGTGAAATTTTTCTGGTATCAACGTTAAAAGTCGCTCGGAATACATTGCAGGTGTTTCCGGTTTTCGCAGATGCAGAATATCCAAACCCTCTTCAAAGAGTGCCGTGATGATCTTGTCTTCTTCCACAAAAAATGTGGGTGCTGTGACTACAATGAGCTTCATTTCTTTTGTTAAACGTTTATGTTAGCAAAGTTAATGATAAATGCTTTCAGTAGCCAACGTTTTTCTTTAAAATATGTTAGATGGGATATGCAAAACGCACCTTTGGGACTGGTAATTCCCGCAGGTGCGTTTTTTTTGAAAAAGAGTTTATGATGTTGTTGTTATTTCATCCGGCTGCCTACTACATTCCAATCAATGATACCCCAAAGAGCGTTTACATGATCGGCGCGGCGATTTTGATAATCGAGATAGTAGGAGTGTTCCCAAACATCAAAGCCTAACAAGGGGGTAAGTCCTGAACGTACAGGGTTACTGCCATTGGCTTCTTTGGTAATGTGTAGTTTACCATTTTTATCTACTGATAACCAGGCCCAACCTGATCCGAACAATCCTACGGCAGCGGCTGTGAATTCTTTCTTGAAGTTGTCAAAGCTTCCAAAGTCGCGCTTGATGGCTTCTGCTAATTTTCCAGTAGGCTCGCTTTGAGCGGGTTTCGGAGAAAATTGCAGGAAGTAGAGGGTATGATTCAATACTTGTCCGGCATTATTGAAAATTGCTCCATCCGGTGCAGTGGCTACTATAGTCACTAGATCTTTGTTTTCATACTCTGTACCCGGTACCAGGTTATTGAGGTTATTTACGTATGTCTGTAAGTGTTTACCATAGTGAAAATCTATGGTTTGCTGACTGATTACAGGTTCCAATGCATTATTTGCATACGGAAGTTTCGGCATTTCGTGAGTCATAATTATAAGCATTAAAGATGTTAATAACGTATTCATAATTTGTCTTGAATTATGGTTTTGTTAATATAACGTTTGGTATCTTATAAATGTTCTCTCAGATTCTATTATTTTTTCCAAGGTAAAATATAGTTTGTCACGGAAAACCGTGATAAATAGATATATACGAGTAAAAAAGTTGTGAAAAGAGTTGTTTTGGTGAAAATAATATGTATTTTTAGAGACTTTTTATGAATTTGATATTATGGATAGAACATATTTGTTGGATGAGATAACTAAAATCCGTCGGGTTATTATTGAGAATAGTGGAAAAATTACTTTAAAAGAGTGCGAAAGCATTGCTGCTGTTCTGGAAGTGGATAATGTTTCATTGGTGGCTATGCTAGAGGCAATCAGAAAGGACCTGTTTCCTCAGAAGTTTGTTTTAAATTTGAAAGATGCGGAACGCTTTCAGCTTTTGCGGTCTGCCCTTCAGAAGAATGCGGAACATGTTATTCTAAAGAAAATAGCTCCGGAACTGGCTGTGCTTGCTGAAAATTTCAAGAAGCCTCAGGCAGATAGCGAGGCGTGCCAACAGGCCATTAATAAGTTGCGTATTCAAATAAAACCTTATGCAGAAAAAATTCCTAAATTGGTGAAGTACCTGAATGAATATGCTGATTTATGTGAGGCGAATTTCCTGAATGTACTTAGATTGAAAGTGCTTCGAATCAATTTACGTTTCTTGCCTTTATTGAAAGAAGCGAATGATTTGTTTGATACTTGTGACAATACTTCCGATAAAGAGTTGTATTGGAAGATGGCTGAACAGTTGTATTTGAATTTCCCATCACTGTTTAAGGAGGAAGTTTATTACTTTAGTATTATTCGGGGGATTTTAGATGCATTTTATAGAAAGTCGGGACAAGAGCCTATTGTACTGGATATTCCTGAGGAAATATCATTGATTGAGGAGGGTCAACCCGAGGAAGTAGAGGCTATTGAGGAAAAGCCGGAAGAAGTCCTTGAAGGGATAGAGGAGGCAGTGCTTGAAGAAAGTGTTCCGGTTGCGGCATCAGTGGATATTCAGGAAGAAGAGATAGAAGAGAAAAATACTGAGATTGCGAATGAATGGGTTGAGCCGGCAATAGAACAAACGGAACCGGAGATTGAACAAGTAGAACCGGAAACAGAATCGGTAGAGAGTGAACCAGCTGAAGTTGTTTCCGAATCTATTGAAGCAAAAACGGAACTTGTTGAAGCAAAATCAGAACCTATTGAGGATAAACCAGAACTTGCAGAAGCAGAAGTAAAAAAGATTGAGCCAGAAGTTGTACAGACTAAACCGGAAATGAAGCAAAGTGAAAACGTTGTTGTTGAATCAACTCAACCGGAAATAAAATCGCCAGAGCCTGAAATGAAGCAGTTGGGGCCGGAAAGAAAAGAAGAGGCTCCTGCTATTCAAAAGAAATCCGGAAAATCTCTTTATATAATAGGTGGCTGTGTGCTTCTGATTTTGGTTTTGATCTGCTTGTATTTTGTGTTCGCATCCAAACCTAAGCCAGTTGTTGTACCTCCGGTTGTTGTTGCTGACACTATTACTGTGGTGCAGGATACTACGACTGTGGCACCAGTTGCCCCTTCTGAGGAAACACCGGTTAAAACTGTAGAGCGGCAAAAGCAACCTAAAGTTGAAGAACAACCTCAACCTAAAACTCAGCCGGAGGCAAAGGCTCCCGTGGATGAACCTCAACAACAGGCAGAACCTGAGAAAGTAGAGAAAAAAAATCAGACTAACTCTTTGGAAGCAGCTCGGGAAGCAACGCAGAATGGTGATTACAAGAAAGCATTCGATATTTATAAATCTTTGGCCAATGCTGGAAATGCAGAGGCGCAATATTGTCTGGGCATCATGTATGAAACAGGAAAAGGCGTTGATATCGATATCTTCGAAGCCGTCATGTGGTACCGGAAAGCTAAAGCAAAAGGCTTTTCAATGGCCGAGCGTAAGCTGTTGGAGTTAGGCTACAATTAGAATTTTAATTCTTATTTATTTACTATAAAAACATATCTGGTTATGAAAGGAAAGGTTTTTTCTTCTTCGCAAGATTTGTATCAGGATCAAGCGAAAATCCTTTTTGATTTTTATAAAGATGCGGCAGAAAAAATAGTGTCGCAAGAAGAAGAATTAGAAAAGGAGATGGGAGAATTAAAGAATTCGTTGACTATGAATGCTACGGGTAAGAAAAAAGCCCAGACGCAGATGTACGTAGGAATGGGAATTCTTGTTGTCGGTCTTGCATTGATAGCAGTAATTGGGTGGCTAAGCATTGCTATTGCAGTAGCCGGTCTTTATTGGGGGATGAAAAACTACAAGCTGTTTAAATCCAGTGGTAAATCCATCGATGATGTCGGAGTGGAGTTGAAAGAATTGGAAAACAAGTATCAGCAGATTTTCAGAGACTATAAGATTGAAAAGATGGGAGTGGTTTATGTCCCCGTTGCCAGTCAGGTTCCTTTCGAGAATAAGAGCTTTGTGATAGATCATACCGGAAATAGTTCAGTACAGAACTTTGAATTGCAATTAGTTAATAACCAGGGAGCACTTTCCGAAAAATTGAGAGAACTGGATGAGCTCTCCACTACGGCTCCTTTGGTAGAAGAAAGTAAGGGAGTGGAAGAGGTTTCCACAGAGGATTATTCAACATCTATACCTAAAGTGAAGTTCTATGATTACTTTGGACGTATGGATCGCAATCTGCGTGACAGTGCTTATTTCTTATCGGACTTGCATACTGTTTCTGTAGGCATGCCTGTCATTCCTCCCGATTCGCCGGTTATTTCTTATTTGAATGAATATGGTACGGCTAACCCGTCGGGAGCACCTGTGCTGAATGTATTTGATACGGCGGCGTATGATAAGGAAATAGAACAATTTAATTCGCTGAATGCAATGCGCCATTCATTGTCTGACCAGAGCGAGCAATTTGAAGATGTATTACGCCGTTTGATTTCAAATGTGGGGTATGCAGTACAGACAATTGCAGCAGCGAAGGTTAAATCCACTAATTCGCTGGTGGAAAGTTCTAATCAATTGCTGTTCACCATTCTGAAAACCTCTTATAATCACTATTCACCGAAGTTGGAGAAGGATGAACTGGAGAAAATCCGCCAGACGAACTTCAACTTCCGCGATACGGTGGAGAACTACACACCTTTCCAATTGAAAGAAAGTTCACGAATGCGCTATGATATGAAGGATCATTCGTGGGTTGCAGAAGATGGAAGCCGCACGACAATGCCTTATGGTATCAGTCAGATACAAGAAGAAATCGTAGCACCTATCGTACAGAATCTGTTAGCGGAAACGCGCCTGAATCGTTTGGATATCTATAATGATATCGATAATCAGAAGCGTGATTATCTGAACCAATGGCATCGGGAAACCCAAGACTTTTATGGGCGTAACCGAACTTCCGGAGATGATTTGATTAATATTATGCGTAGCAACTTGACAAAATTCCTTGCTGCACAATCCACTTTTGAACGTCTGGATCGTATGAAGGCACGGATGCTGCAACAAATGATGGATGGAGATGCTCAGGAGTTGGAGGAGAATGCAGGAGATAAGCTGGAAAGTAATTTGCAGCAATTTGCCGAACAGTCTGAATCATTCAAACAAACTCAGGAAGAGTTCAAGGAATATATGAAAGCTTTGCAGAGTGATATTAATGAACGGGCAAAAGTTTATGGATTCATTGAATTCTTTGATGCCAGTCTTCGCGATAAGATGGCAAAGGAAATCGTGGATGCTAATGATAATGTAGCTTTGCTGGATGATCGCCGCCGTCCTTTGGCAGGTATCAATCCTTTTTATGCTTTTGCTTCGAATATTCCACCTGCTCCTGCTGTTGAGGATTGTGTGGAAGAATATATGACTTTGGATATAGCTCAGGTAGCTACCGACTCATTGCATGAAATTGCCGAGCAAGGACAGGATGTTGTGTTCGATCATCATGCTGAATTAGTGGATGACAGCGAAGCTATGGACTATTCGGGATATGCTCCTCAAAGCGCAAAAGTGGCTGATACTGCAAAAGTAGACGAACCGGTAGTACAAAACGAAGTGGCAGAAGAAGCGGAAAAGACTATTAGAATGAGTCCGGCAGCTGAAGTTGCGGCACCTGTACAGCCGGAAGTTCCTGAGACTACCGAAGCATCGGAGACAGTGGACGAGTTAGATGATCTGAGTGATTTAGACGACTTGGATGATTTAGGTGACCTGGACGCTTTGGATGACTTTAGCGATCAGGAGAAAGAGAAATAGCATTCATAAATTTGAAAACGAAAGATTATGGCAAAATATGATGTTACAGTGGATACCCGCGACATGGCTAATAAAATAGATACCGTATCTAATAAGGTCTCCGGGGTCACAACAGCAGTGGTTGCTATGGAGGCGGCTGTTATTGCTGCCGAAAGGGATGCTACGAACAAACTGTGCAAGCGGCTTAATAAAGGCTTTTTCTCTCTGGTTACTTCTCAGATAGAACAGAAAAATGCCACAGCGTTAAGCTCGGTAAATGCGTATGCGTCCGAATTGATACAGCAGCAAGAGGTGTTGCTTGATTTGAAAAAGAGAATGGGAGATGACTTTGTGATTTTGACAGAGCGTTATTCCAAGTTGTTCCGCGGACTTGATGTAGCCTTGCATAATCGTGTTCATGAGTTGGACAAACCTGTTGTTCGTTTTTGCGAGTGGGATGTTGCCATTACTTTGAACCGTCTGAATAATCTGATTGGTACCGTTCCGATTAATCAGACGGAATCTCTGGCTACTACACAGGCTATTGCCGCTGCCCATATTAAGCGTAATGCGCAAGCTTTGATTGCACAAATGACGAATTTTCTCACTACATGCAAGCAGCAAAGCGCTAAAATGCAAAGAATAAAGCTGAACTCCTTTGTGGGCAAGTCTGTTCTTCGTTATTTGCCTGCTATCATGCTGGTAAAGAAGGGGGATAGAGGAGAAATAGTGGAAACGAAACTGCCTTCAGGATTGGAGCAACTGATTGGACAGCGCTCATGTACGAAGATACGGGAGAATATGGAACGCACGGTTGAAGGTGCCGGATGGGAAAATGTTTCTATAGAGTCGCAACGGATGGTGGCCGGAAAGCTGGAACGCCTGATTGCAACTTCCGATTTAAGTGAAAGAGTGAAGGAGAACATGAAGAAACTTATGGCCCGGAATGAAACCTGGCTTAATGCGAAGGAGGGTTAATCATGGGAGGACGAAGACATATCTTACATGATGTGATCCGGAAGAGCGAAACGGTGACACTCACCGTAGGCGATAAGTCAGCTTCCAAGACGGTAGTTCTGGAAGAGCCGATTGATATCTATCTGGAAATAGACGACAATCCTTATAATAGTAGCGTACATGATTGCAGCAAACACATTGAAAGTTTGCGTAACTCAGTTGTGGCATGTAATGCAGCTGAAGTTGCCCATAAGATAGCCAGTACTCAGCAGATCGGTAAACATATATCCAAAGGCTTTTTGGGATATATCACCGCCAGTCTGGATATGCAGAATATGGAAGAGTGCTCTAATGTGGAAGCCGTAGTTGCCGAATTGCAATCTCAGTCCGATGAACTTGCCAATCGTAAGTTGGTGATGATAGACGACTATGATATTCTGACTACCCGTTACTCCGCTGTTTTTGAGAATTTGGACCGGGAACTGGTGCAGCGTATTCACATGTTGATGGAGCCTTGCTTCCGCTTTGTGGAAAGCAGCCGTAAGGAACAGTTGCGCAATACGGACTCCTCTCTGTCGGCAATGGCACTAGTAGGGCATAAAGAGCAGTTGGATGTACAGGCACGTATTTCTGCTATCACAGTGAAGCAGCGGGCTGCCGGATTGATAGAGAGTGCCAAGCAATACCTGCTCGGGCAAAAGCAACTGGCCAGTCATATAGAACATGTGTTGATTGGCGGATGTAAAAATGCCCGTTGGATGTTGCCGGTGGTAGTGGTAGAGAAAACTGGTGCTAGTGGCAGTAAAGAGACTGAGATCGTGATGAATGAACAGACTGCACGTATGGGAGTCAATGACTGGAAAGTACGTCAGAATGTTCAGCAAGCATCCATGCCTGCCATGACACAAGAAGATAAGCAGCGCATCGGAAAGCATCTGGAGAGAGAGATTCAAAGATTAGGTTCTTCAGAACATGAAAAACGGGTAGCCGGAATGATGAGGAAACTTGCCGGGAATTTTTTATCGTAAATACCGTTACTTATGTTCTATAAAATAGAAGTAGAGTTATGAAAGAATTGAAAGTAATAAGTTTGGAGAATGGAGTAATTTTAAGTGAGAATCTGGTAAAAGGTTCTATTCTCCCCCGTACATCTGCTGAACTGGAAAGGGATGTGCTGATACAGAACGATACCATTGTAGAAGGGGCTGTGTATGCCCGCAAGCTGGAAATACAGAATGGAGATGTGGAAATACGTGGTGCGGTGTTCACTAAGCTTGAATTCCATATCAGCAATAATGCAAAAGGGGATATCATCTTGCGTAAGACGGTGGCCACTTCGGATTCACTGGTGTCGTATGCTCGTGATTGCCGTCCGATGTTCATGGCTGACATCAACGGGAAGACTGTAAAATTATGTAATGCTTTCGTTGCTGGCAGTATTTTTGCGGATGAAGTGATATTGGAAGACTGTATAGTATTGGGCGGAGTTTTCGCTACAGCTAAGTTGACCATGAAAGACTGTATAGTAGGAACTTTCAATGCGAAGAATGTAGCTGTTAGCGGGGATATAAAGTTGCTGTTACCCAGTGCATTCAGTGGCGAAGAAATGCAGGTCACGAGTGAAGCTCGTCTGTTCAATTTAAGTCTGGCGGATTTAGGTGCTCTTTATAAAGGAACTCCCGAGATGGAAAATACAGGCATTATAGAGATGAATACCTATTCTGACGAACAAGAATCTCAATTGTTTGAAGGAGACGAAAAAGTACTGGTGCATTGCTATTCGGTAGTAGGAAAAGTATTGGCGGCGGATCTGGTCAATGTGGATAAGTTGAGAAATCATTTTCTGATAGGGGCTACGGCGTTGGGAAGTCAATTGCTGAAAACCTATGATCTGGGAGTTGATGCGAATGGAGAGCTTTGTGAAATTATTCCGGAGAAGGTAGCTGATTTCTTCTTTAACCTGCTGCATGGAAAGATACAGGTCCGCACTTTGGAAGGTTCTTTCTCTATTCAGGAAATTGCGCAACGATTATCATAGAATAGAGTGACTATAAAAAAAAGGAAGGTGTGTCAAAATGCAGTACTATCTCAATTCCCGGGAGGAGGGGAGCTTAAG
>OKSK01000280.1_pt1 | contig 34661 bp, 29 predicted proteins | sample 1606301 | NCBI WGS metagenome assembly OKSK01 (sample SAMEA3879557, study PRJEB24766) | human gut metagenome | biome: human-associated habitat; feature: feces | place: USA | collected 1985/1987
ATCCTTCAGTTCTTTGCCAGTGACGATAAAGTGCAGATTAATATGCGTGAACAGGCGTGGCGCCTCTTCGCGACGTTCTGACGTCAGCTTCACTTCACAATCGGTCACTTCATGACGGCCTTTTTGCAGGATCGACACCACGTCGATCGCGCTGCATCCGCCCGCCGCCATCAGCACCATCTCCATCGGGCTTGGCGCTTTATCGCCGGAGTTGCCATCCATCAAAACCTGGTGCCCGGAAGCAGACTCGCCCAGGAACGTTAACCCTTCAACCCATTTCACACGCGCTTGCATATTCACTCACTCCAACGTTGCATTTTTTATGACAGATTACGTGTACGTTACATTTCTCGCAACGGAAGGCGACCTGCGTCATGCTGAAGCGAGACACCAGGAGACACGCGGCGAAAGCTATGCTAAAACACTCTGGATGCTACAGTAATACATTGACGTTACACATGTATGCAGAGGACATCAAACTTTACTGGCTGCGAAACGTTACGACAGCCGACTTCCCAGGTATGGGTAAGAATTCGATTGCAACCCCAGAGTCCGGATGCATCTTATGACTCTGGTGACAGCTTATAACAGAGGATAACAGCGCATGGTGCTTGGCAAACCGCAAACAGACCCGACTCTCGAATGGTTCTTGTCTCATTGCCACATTCATAAGTACCCATCAAAGAGCACGCTGATTCACCAGGGTGAAAAAGCGGAAACGTTGTATTACATCGTTAAAGGCTCGGTGGCCGTGCTGATCAAAGATGAAGAAGGGAAAGAGATGATCCTTTCTTATCTGAACCAGGGCGATTTTATCGGTGAACTGGGCCTGTTTGAAGAAGGCCAGGAACGTAGCGCCTGGGTTCGTGCAAAAACAGCATGTGAAGTGGCTGAAATTTCTTATAAGAAATTCCGTCAGCTGATTCAGGTCAACCCTGACATCCTGATGCGTCTCTCTTCCCAGATGGCACGCCGTCTGCAAGTGACCTCTGAGAAGGTAGGTAACCTCGCCTTCCTGGACGTAACCGGTCGTATCGCGCAGACGCTGCTGAACCTGGCGAAACAGCCAGACGCCATGACTCACCCTGACGGTATGCAAATTAAAATTACCCGCCAGGAAATCGGTCAGATCGTCGGCTGCTCCCGTGAAACAGTGGGCCGTATCCTGAAGATGCTGGAAGATCAGAACCTGATCTCCGCCCACGGTAAAACCATCGTGGTTTACGGGACCCGTTAATTCCGGTCAAACGGCGTGCCGCCGCAGGGTGGCACGCCGTTTTTGTCTCTACTCCTCATGTGGCGCAGGCTGATCTATCACCCGGAAGTTAACTACGCACTGCGACAAACGCTGGTGTTGTGTCTTCCCGTGGCCGTGGGCCTGATCCTCGGACATCTTCAGCAAGGCCTGCTGTTTTCCCTCGTGCCCGCCTGCTGCAACATTGCCGGTCTGGATACGCCGCATAAACGCTTTTTTAAACGTCTGATTATTGGCGGCTGCCTGTTTGCCGGCTGTAGCCTTGCCGTACAACTCTTACTGGCCCGCGACATTCCTCTGCCGCTGATCCTGACCGTGCTGGCGATGACGCTCGGCGTCACCGCCGAAATCAGCTCGCTGCACGCCCGCCTGCTTCCCGCGTCGCTGATTGCCGCCATCTTCACCTTAAGCCTTGCAGGTAATATGCCGGTGTGGGAGCCATTGCTGATCTACGCCCTCGGCACGCTGTGGTACGGGCTGTTTAACTGGTTCTGGTTCTGGCTGTGGCGGGAACAGCCGCTGCGCGAATCCCTGAGCCTGCTCTACGTGCAGCTTGCTGAATACTGCGAAGCAAAATACACCCTGCTCACTCAACATACCGACCCGGAAAAATCCCTGCCGCCGCTACTGGCGCGCCAGCAAAAAGTGGTGGATCTGATCAGCCAGTGCTATCAGCAGTTGCACATGCTTGCCGCCAACAAAAATCATGAATACAAGCGGCTGCTGCGAATCTTCCAGGTCGGGCTGGATTTGCAGGAGCATATCTCCGTCAGCCTTCATAATCCGGAAGAGGTGCAAAAGCTGGTGGAGCGCAGCCATGCAGAAGCGGTGATCCGCTGGAACGCGCAGACCGTCGCGGCCCGCCTGCGGGTGCTGGCTGACGATATCCTCTATCACCGCTACCCGACGCGCTTTAACATGGACAAACAGCTCGGCGCGCTGGAAAAGATTGCGCGTCAGCACGCGGATAACCCGGTCGGGCAATTTGCTGCCTGGCATTTCAGCCGCATCGCCCGGGTGTTACGCACCCAGCGCCCGCTTTATGCCCGCGACCTGATGGCCGATAAGCAAAAACGGCTGCCGCTGCTGCCCGCGCTCAAAAGCTATCTTTCACTGAAATCTTCTGCCCTGCGCAATGCCGCACGGATCAGTGTGATGCTGAGCATCGCCAGCCTGATGGGAATGGCCCTGCACCTGCCGAAACCCTACTGGATCTTAATGACCGTACTGTTTGTTACCCAGAACGGCTATGGCGCCACGCGGGTCCGTATTCTGCATCGGGCGGGCGGCACGATGGCGGGGCTGATTATCGCGGGCATAACGCTGCACTTCCACGTGCCGGAGGGCTATACCCTGGCCGGTATGCTGGCAATCACGCTGGTGAGCTATCTGATTATCCGCAAAAACTACGGCTGGGCGATGGTGGGCTTTACGGTGACGGCGGTGTATACCCTTCAACTGCTCACGCTTAACGGGGAACAGTTTATTATTGCCCGTCTGGTCGATACGCTGATTGGCTGCCTGATCGCCTTTGGCGGCATGGTCTGGCTGTGGCCGCAGTGGCAGAGCGGGCTGTTGAGGCAGAACGCCCACGACGCGCTGGAAGCTGACCAGCAGGCCATTCGTCTGATCCTGAGCGATGACCCACAGCCCTCTCCGCTGGCCTACGAGCGCATGAAGGTCAACCAGGCGCATAACGCCCTGTTCAACTCCCTTAACCAGGCCATGCAGGAGCCGGGCTTTAACGCGCACTATCTGGCTGACATGAAGCTGTGGGTCACGCACAGCCAGTTTATCGTCGAGCACATCAATGCCATGACGACGCTGGCGCGGGAGCACACGATGCTGACGCCGGATCTGGCGCAGCGCTATTTGCAGTCGTGTGAAATTGCGTTGCAGCGCTGTCAGCAGCGCCTGGAGTATGATGCACCGGGCGAGTCAGGTGATTCGAACATTCTGGAAGCGCCGGAGACGCTGACCCACGGGCCGATGAGCACCCTTGAGCAGCATTTACAGCGCGTTCTCGGCCACCTGAACACCATGCACACCATTTCGTCGGTGGCATGGCGTCAGCGCCCGCATCACGGGATTTGGTTAACGCGCCGGTTAAAACGAACCGCGTATTAGCCGCTGACGATCTTCGCGACCGCCGCGGCAAAACGGGTTAATCCGTCTTCGATGTCTTTGTCTTCCACCACAAGCGATGGCGCAAAGCGCATCACGTCCGGCCCGGCATTGAGCACCATGACGCCTTCGTGCGCGGCGGCGTGCAGGAAATCGCGCGCGCGGCCTTTATACTGAGGCTTCAACTCGGCGCCAATCAGCAGCCCCATTCCGCGGATTTCGCTGAAGACATCAAACTGTTCGTCAATCTGCTGAAGATGTTTCACAAACAGATCGCGTTTCGCATTCACGCCATTCAGGACGTCCGGCGTATTAATGATATCGAACGCCGCACCCGCCACGGCACACGCCAGCGGATTACCGCCGTAGGTGGAGCCGTGTGAGCCCACATGAAATGCGGAAGCGATATCCTGGGTAGTGAGTACCGCACTGACCGGGAAACCGCCGCCGAGCGCTTTCGCGCTGGTCAGAATATCCGGCGTTACGCCGTAGTGCATATAAGCGAACAGATCCCCGGTACGCCCCATCCCACACTGCACTTCATCAAACACCAGCAGCGCCTGGTGCTCGTCACACAGTTCGCGCAGCCCTTGCAGAAATTCCGGGGTGGCCGCCGTGACGCCGCCTTCCCCCTGAATGGGCTCGACCACCACGGCACAGGTGTGATCGTCCATCACCGCTTTAACGGCGTGCAGATCGTTAAACGGCACGTGGATGATATCCGCAGGTTTCGGACCAAAGCCGTCGGAATACTTCGGCTGGCCGCCCACGGAAACGGTAAAGAACGAGCGACCGTGGAAGGCGTTATGGAAGGCGATGATTTTGGTTTTGTACGGACTATGACGCGTGGTTGCGTAGTAGCGCGCCAGCTTAAAGGCAGTTTCGTTGGCTTCGGTGCCGGAGTTCATAAACAGCACGCGTTCGGCGAAGGTGGCATCGATGATCTTACGCCCCAGACGCAGCGCCGGTTCGTTGGTGAACACGTTGCTGGTGTGCCACAGCGTTTCGCCCTGCGTTTTCAGCGCGTCCACCAGCGCAGGATGGCAATGGCCCAGTGCCGTCACCGCAATACCGCCTGCGAAATCAACATACTCGTTGCCCTGCTGATCCCAGACGCGGCTGCCTCTCCCTTTCACCGGGATAAACTCAGCCGGTGCATAAATCGGCAGGATCACTTCATCGAATGTCGCGCGGGTAATTGCTGGTTGTTCAGTTGCCATGTCATGACCATCCATTTTTATGTCACAGTTATTGTGAAAATATAATCACAAAATATGCATAAAAAATCACAGCAAGGCAACCGATATTCAGCGATTAAGGAAATTGGCCAGCAGCGCGTGCCCCTGTTCGCTGAGAATGCTTTCCGGGTGGAACTGCACACCTTCCAGATCGTACTCGCGGTGGCGAATGCCCATGATCTCCTGCGTCTCGCTCCAGGCGGTAACCTCAAAGCAGGCCGGCAGGGTCGGCGGATCAATAATCAGAGAATGGTAGCGCGTCACGGTTAACGGATTGTTTAGCCCCAGGAATGCGCCGGTACCGGTGTGTGTGATCGGTGAGGTTTTGCCATGCATGACTTTCGCGGCACGGACAATGGTGGCGCCAAAGACCTGCGCAATGGCCTGGTGACCCAGGCAGACGCCCAGAATCGGCAGTTTGCCCGCATAGTGTTGGATTACCGCCAGCGAGATGCCGGACTCCGACGGGGTACACGGCCCGGGCGAAATCACGATTTTCTGAGGTGCCAGCGCGTCAATGTCATCCAGCGCGATCTCATCGTTACGGCGGACAACCACCTCTGCCCCCAGCTCGCAAAAATACTGGTAGAGGTTCCAGGTAAAGGAATCATAGTTATCAATCAGCAGAATCATGACGGCTCCTGAAAAAATGGCCGCCCTATTTTACGCAGATTCCCGCGCTTCGCTCACAACTTTGGCGAAGATGACGTTCAGGGCGGTCAAATCTCCCATCGCCCCGCTCTGGTTGGCGGCAGCCCAGTCGTCCGGGTCGATCCCCTGCCAGTTCAGCACGTAGCCCGCATGAATAGCCAGTTGTTCAAAGAAGATCCGCTGGGCCACGCCATTACCGCTCATAAACGGATGTAGCATGTTGATTTCACAGTAGTAATGACTGATTCTGTCTGTAAACTCTTCTTTCTGAAGGCCTGCCAGATATTTATCACTTTCCAGCGAAGCCATCAGCTCATTACCCACTTTCTCGATGTACTCGAAATGGCAAAAAGGAATGTCGCCCTTGGAAATATCGGCGGTGCGCAGCTCGCCCGCGCCTTTCATTTCGTTGCGGAATAAATGGCGGTGAATAAGACACAGATGGGGTAAACCCGGTGCGGAAGGCCCCAGTTCCAGCGTCTCGATATCGGGTTCAGCGGGCCCCTTACCTTTTTCAAGGAGGCAGCTGGCCTGAAAATTGACACTACGTTGTTGCTCCCAGAGACGGGATTTTTGCTTGTCGGTGAGTTTTTTCACTACGCCTCCCTGAATAGTCCGTTTGCCACAAGTATAAGCAGCAAAACGCGCTTTCGCAGGGAGGGCGGAAAGACACGGGCAGGATATGCCCGTGTGGACGAACGATTACGGCAGCACTTTCGCGGAGAGAATGACGACAGGCTTAGTCGGCACATTCTGGTATGGACCGACATCGTGAGTCTGAACCTGAGAGATCTTATCCGCCACGTCCATGCCTTTCACCACTTTGCCAAACACCGCGTAGCCAAAGTCGCGCTGACCGTGGTCCAGGAAGGCGTTATCAGCCACGTTGAGGAAGAACTGGCTGGTGGCGCTGTCTTTGTCCGCCGTACGCGCCATGGAGATGGTGCCGCGCTTGTTCAACAGGCCGTTGTCAGCTTCATTTTTGATGGGCGGGTTGGGCTGTTTCTGCTGCATCTGCTCGTTAAAACCGCCACCCTGAATCATAAAGCCCGGGATCACGCGGTGGAACGTGGTGTTGTTATAAAAACCACTGTTCACGTAGTCGAGGAAGTTTTTCACCGAAACAGGGGCTTTCTGGCTATCCAGCTCCAGCTCAATATTCCCCGCAGAGGTAGTCAGCAGGACGTGAGGGTCTCCTTTGGCTGCCAGCGCAGCAGGGGAAACGGCAGAAAGAGCAAACACAGCTGCAACAGCCGCCAGTGTTGATTTGAGCATGAGAATTCCTTAACAAAGCGCAGTATAAAAAGCGAATGGCTTGATTCTAAAGAGCAGTATGAACCCAGACCAGTCTTTTACCTAATTTTACCAAATTGAAACAATTATTACCGCGCAAACGATTGTTCACCCTGCAACGTAATGTGATCTGCATCACGTTAAAACCTGCAATTGTGCTCAAAATTTTCTGAAAAGATTTAATTAGATCACTTTCGCGACTAAAATCTGCCCGCTCAAACGCAGTCATTGCGTTTTTCTTTACTTTTAACAGGCCAGACATGACTAACAGCAATCGCATCAAGCTCACATGGATTAGCTTCTTCTCTTACGCCCTGACCGGCGCGTTGGTGATCGTCACCGGGATGGTGATGGGAAATATCGCAGACTACTTCCAGCTGCCCGTTTCCAGCATGAGTAACACCTTCACCTTCCTGAACGCGGGGATCCTGATCTCTATTTTCCTTAATGCCTGGCTGATGGAAATCGTACCGCTGAAAACGCAGCTGCGTTTTGGCTTCGTGCTGATGGTTGCCGCCGTGGCGGGCCTGATGTTGAGCCACAGCATCGCCCTCTTCTCTGCCGCCATGTTCGTACTGGGCCTGGTGAGCGGGATCACCATGTCGATCGGTACGTTTCTGATTACGCACATGTATGAAGGCCGCCAGCGCGGCGCGCGTCTGCTGTTCACCGACTCCTTCTTCAGCATGGCCGGGATGATTTTCCCGATGGTCGCCGCGTATCTTCTGGCGCGCAGCATTGAGTGGTACTGGGTATATGCCTGCATTGGTCTGGTCTATGTCGCGATCTTCATTCTCACCTTCGGCTGCGAGTTCCCGGTGCTGGGCAAAAAAGCGCAGACTACATCCGAGCCGGTTGCGAAAGAAAAATGGGGTATCGGCGTACTGTTCCTCTCCATCGCCGCGCTGTGTTACATCCTCGGCCAGCTGGGCTTTATCTCCTGGGTTCCTGAGTATGCGAAAGGTCTGGGCATGAGCCTGAACGACGCGGGTAAACTGGTGAGCGATTTCTGGATGTCTTACATGTTCGGCATGTGGGCGTTTAGCTTTATCCTGCGCTTCTTCGACCTGCAACGGATCCTGACCGTTCTGGCGGGTCTGGCGACCGTGCTGATGTATCTGTTCATCAACGGTTCCCCGGAGCATATGCCGTGGTTCATCCTGACCCTGGGCTTCTTCTCCAGCGCGATTTATACCTCGATCATCACCCTTGGCTCTCTTCAGACCAAAGTGGCCTCGCCAAAGCTGGTGAACTTCGTGCTGACATGCGGCACCATCGGCACCATGCTGACCTTCGTGGTCACGGGCCCGATTGTTGCGCACAGCGGCCCGCTGGCGGCGCTGCATACCGCTAACGGTCTATACGCCGTGGTGTTTATCATGTGCTTCGTGCTGGGCTTTGTGACCCGTCACCGTCAACACAACCCGTCAACAGCTACCCACTAATCGCCATAACCCCTTTGCGAGCTGCAAAGGGGTTTCCCCCTGCTCACCCGCCCTGCCCGCCGATGGGTAAAAACCCCATTAATTTTGTGCGAAAAACGAACAAGCACAAAAATCAAACAATATCCGTCACTTATAAATATCCTGACAAATCATAGATATACCCCCTAAGGGGTAGGTGAAGGCGTATTTGATTTGCATCAATAAGTGCCCCTGCTGAATCGTTAAGGTAGGCAGTAATAGAAAAGAAATCGAGGCAAAAATGAGCAAAGTCAGACTCGCTATCATCGGTAACGGCATGGTCGGCCACCGCTTTATTGAGGATCTTCTCGATAAAGGCGATGCTGAGCAGTTCGATATTACCGTGTTCTGTGAAGAACCCCGCAAGGCGTACGACCGTGTGCACTTGTCTTCTTACTTCTCTCACCATACCGCCGAAGAGCTCTCTCTGGTGCGTGAAGGGTTCTACGAGAAGCATGGCGTAAAAGTGCTGGTGGGCGAACGCGCTATCACCATCAACCGTCAGGAGAAAGTAATCCACTCCAGCGCCGGACGTACGGTTTTTTACGATAAGCTGATCATGGCGACGGGCTCGTATCCGTGGATCCCGCCTATTAAAGGGTCGGAAACCCAGGATTGCTTCGTTTACCGTACCATTGAAGACCTCAACGCCATTGAATCCTGCGCACGTCGAAGCAAACGCGGCGCGGTTGTCGGCGGTGGTCTGCTGGGTCTGGAAGCGGCAGGCGCGCTGAAAAACCTCGGCGTTGAAACCCACGTTATCGAATTTGCCCCGATGCTGATGGCCGAACAGCTCGACCACATGGGTGGCGATCAGCTGCGCCGTAAAATCGAAAGCATGGGCGTGAAGGTTCACACCAGCAAGAACACCAAAGAGATCGTGCAGGAAGGCACTGAAGCGCGTAAAACCATGCGCTTTGCCGACGGCAGCGAGCTGGAAGTGGATTTCATCGTCTTCTCCACCGGCATTCGCCCGCGCGACAAGCTGGCAACGCAGTGCGGTCTGGCCGTTGCGCAGCGCGGTGGGATCATGATTAACGACACCTGCCAGACCTCCGACCCGGATATTTACGCCATCGGCGAATGCGCCAGCTGGAACAACCGCGTATTCGGCCTGGTCGCGCCTGGGTACAAAATGGCGCAGGTCGCCGTGGATCATATCCTGGGCAGCGAAAACGCCTTCACCGGCGCAGACATGAGCGCCAAGCTGAAGCTGCTGGGCGTGGACGTGGGCGGTATTGGCGATGCGCATGGTCGCACCCCGAACTCCCGCAGCTATGTTTATCTGGACGAAAGCAAAGAAGTCTACAAACGTCTTATCGTCAGCCAGGACAACAAAACCCTGCTCGGGGCGGTGCTGGTGGGCGACACCAGCGACTTCGGCAACCTGCTCCAGCTGGTGCTGAACGCCATTGAGCTGCCGGAAAACCCGGACGCGCTGATCCTCCCGGCGCACGCCTCCAGCGGCAAGCCGTCCATCGGTGTGGATAAACTGCCGGACAGCGCGCAAATCTGTTCCTGCTTCGACGTCACCAAAGGCATGCTGATCTCCGCCATTAACAAAGGCTGCCACACCGTTGCGGCGCTGAAGGCGGAAACCAAAGCCGGGACCGGCTGCGGCGGCTGTATCCCGCTGGTCACCCAGGTGCTGAACGCCGAGCTGGCAAAACAGGGCATTGAAGTGAACAACAACCTGTGCGAGCACTTCGCTTACTCTCGCCAGGAGCTGTACCACCTGATCCGCGTGGAAGGCATTAAGTCCTTTGACGAACTGCTGGAGAAACACGGCCAGGGCTATGGCTGTGAAGTATGTAAGCCTACTGTTGGTTCGCTGCTTGCGTCCTGCTGGAACGAATATGTGCTCAAACCAGAACACACTCCGCTTCAGGACACCAACGATAACTTCCTGGCCAATATTCAGAAAGACGGGACTTACTCGGTGATCCCGCGTTCTGCCGGAGGGGAAATCACCCCGGAAGGGCTGGTCGCCGTGGGTCGTATCGCCCGTGAGTTTAACCTGTACACCAAAATCACCGGTTCCCAGCGTATCGGCCTGTTCGGCGCGCAGAAAGATGACCTGCCGGAAATCTGGCGTCAGCTGATTGAAGCGGGCTTCGAAACCGGCCACGCGTACGCCAAAGCGCTGCGCATGGCGAAAACCTGCGTGGGCAGCACCTGGTGTCGCTACGGCGTCGGCGACAGCGTGGGATTCGGCGTTGAGCTGGAAAACCGCTACAAAGGCATCCGTACCCCGCACAAAATGAAGTTCGGCGTCTCAGGGTGTACCCGTGAATGTGCAGAAGCGCAGGGTAAAGACGTGGGTATTATTGCCACCGAGAAAGGCTGGAACCTGTACGTGTGCGGTAACGGCGGGATGAAACCTCGCCACGCGGATCTGCTGGCCGCCGATCTCGATCGCGATACGCTGATCAAATACCTCGACCGCTTCATGATGTTCTACATTCGTACCGCCGATAAGCTGACCCGTACCGCGTCCTGGCTGGATAATCTCGAAGGCGGCATCGACTACCTGAAATCGGTCATTATCGACGACAAGCTGGGTCTGAATGAACAGCTGGAATCCGAGATGACTCGCCTGCGCGAGGCGGTGATCTGCGAGTGGACCGAAACCGTGAACACGCCAGCGGCGCAGACGCGCTTCAAACACTTTATCAACAGCACCCAGCGCGACCCGAACGTGCAGGTGGTGCCGGAGCGCGAACAGCATCGTCCAGCGACCCCGTATGAACGTATTCCGGTGATGCTGGTGGAGGAAAACGCATGAGCCAGTGGGTTAACATCTGCAATATTAACGACATTCTGCCAGCAACCGGCGTCTGTGCCCTGCTGGGCAACGAGCAGGTGGCGATTTTCCGTCCTCGCCACGATGAACAGGTCTATGCCATCAGCAATATCGACCCGTTCTTCGAGGCCAGCGTGCTCTCCCGCGGTCTGATTGCGGAGCACCAGGGCGAACTGTGGGTTGCCAGCCCGCTGAAAAAGCAGCGCTTCCGCTTAACCGACGGGCGCTGCATGGAAGATGAAAGCTTCTCGGTCAAACACTACGACGTCCGCGTGAAGGACGGCGAGGTGCAGCTGAAAAGGTAACCCCTCGCCTTTTCAATAGGAAAGGCTTATGACCCCTTATGGGTAACGGCAGGAAAAACCGTATGTTCTGTACGATTCCTGCTGTTATCCTGACGTCAATTCTTCCCCCGCCATGAATGCTGTGAGGTAACGTCGTGGATCACCTGCCGATTTTTTGTCAATTACGCAACCGCGACTGCCTGCTCGTGGGTGGCGGCGATGTGGCTGAACGCAAGGCGCGCCTGCTGTTAGAGGCGGGCGCCCGACTGACCGTTAACGCCCTCACCTTCGCCCCACAGTTTGACGTCTGGGCGCAGGAAGGGATGCTCACCCAGGTGCAGGGCGAATTTGATGAATCCCTGCTGGATACCTGCTGGCTGACCATCGCCGCAACGGATAACGATGACGTTAACCAGCGCGTCAGCGACGCCTGCGAAGCGCGCCGCATCTTCTGTAACGTTGTGGATGCGCCGAAAGAGGCGAGCTTTATCATGCCGTCGATTATTGACCGTTCACCGCTGATGATTGCGGTGTCGTCCGGCGGGCGCTCGCCCGTTCTTGCCCGTCTGCTACGGGAAAAACTGGAAGCCGTGCTGCCGCAGCATCTTGGTCAGATTGCCCAATACGCCGGAGAGCTGCGCTCCCGCGTGAAGCAAACCTTCGCAACCGTGGGCGAACGCCGTCGCTTCTGGGAGAAGTTCTTTGTCAACGACAGGCTGGCGCAGTCCCTTGCCAATCAGGACACCAAAGCCGTTGAAGAGACGACCGAACAGCTCCTGAGCGAGCCGCTGGACCATCGCGGTGAAGTGGTACTGGTGGGCGCAGGTCCCGGCGATGCGGGCCTGCTGACGCTGAAGGGTCTCCAGCAGATCCAGCAGGCGGACATCGTGGTGTATGACCGTCTGGTCTCTGATGACATCATGAATCTGGTGCGCCGCGATGCTGACCGCGTGTTCGTCGGCAAACGGGCAGGTTATCACTGCGTACCGCAGGAGGAGATCAACCAGATCCTGCTGCGGGAAGCGCAGAAAGGTAAGCGTGTGGTGCGTCTGAAAGGGGGCGATCCCTTTATCTTTGGTCGCGGCGGCGAGGAGCTGGAAACTCTCTGCAACGCGGGCATTCCATTCTCCGTGGTGCCGGGTATTACGGCGGCATCCGGCTGTTCTGCCTATTCCGGCATTCCGTTAACCCATCGCGACTATGCCCAGAGCGTGCGCCTGGTGACGGGCCACCTGAAAACCGGCAGCGAGCTGGACTGGCATAATCTGGCCGCTGAAAAGCAGACGCTGGTCTTCTACATGGGGCTAAATCAGGCAGCCACGATTCAGGCGAAACTGCTGGAGCACGGCATGGAAGCAGATATGCCGGTCGCACTGGTGGAAAACGGCACCGCCATTACGCAGCGCGTGGTCGATGGCGTGCTGACGCAGCTGGGTGAGCTGGCGCAGCAGGTTGAAAGCCCGGCGCTGATCGTGGTGGGCCGCGTGGTAGCACTGCGTGAAAAACTGAACTGGTTCTCCAGCCACTAACGCACAATCTCTCTCCCGGGAGTAGTCTTGAAGCGGACTACTCCCTTCTTACCTCAGTCGATAACATACCGCCCGCATAATGGAACTTTTCCATTTATTCCCTCGTGTTACATCCAATTTTAGATTTTTAGACAAGGAATGCGTATGTTCAAACTGGCTAAAGCTGCCGTTCTGGTCGGCCTGTTATCAACTCTGACGGCCTGCACCGGTCACGTTCAAAATACTAAAAATAATTGCAGCTATGATTACCTGCTGCATCCGGCGATCTCCATTTCGAAGATCATTGGCGGTTGCGGCCCGGCGGCACAGCAGTAAGCGTTTTTCAGGCGTAAAAAAACCGGGAATTTCCCGGTTTTTTTATTGAGTCCGTATTTGTCGGGTGGCGGCTTAAGGTTTCGCCACAAACCCAATCGCCTCGTACACCGCTTTCAGGGTTTCCGACGCGCGCGCGCTGGCTTTTTCTGCGCCCTCTTTCATCACTTTTTGCAGGAAAGCTTCGTCGTTACGGTAACGGTGATAGCGCTCCTGCAACTCGGTCAGCATACCGGAAACGGCATCAGCCACTTCACCTTTCAGATGACCATACATCTTGCCTTCGAACTGTTTTTCCAGTTCTGGGATGCTCTGGCCCGTTACCGCTGAAAGGATATCCAACAGGTTGGAAACGCCCGCTTTGTTCTGCACATCGTAGCGAACTACCGGCGGCTCGTCGGAGTCAGTGACCGCACGTTTGATTTTCTTCACTACCGATTTCGGATCTTCCAGCAGGCCGATAACGTTGTTGCGGTTATCGTCAGACTTGGACATCTTTTTGGTCGGCTCCAGCAGGGACATCACGCGCGCGCCGGATTTCGGAATAAACGGCTCAGGCACTTTGAACACGTCGCCGTAAAGCGCATTGAAGCGCTGGGCAATATCGCGGCTCAGCTCCAGGTGCTGCTTCTGGTCTTCACCCACCGGCACCTGGTTGGTCTGGTACAGCAGAATGTCGGCCGCCATCAGCACCGGATAGTCAAACAGACCGGCGTTGATGTTCTCAGAGTAGCGCGCAGACTTATCCTTGAACTGGGTCATGCGGCTCAGCTCGCCGAAATAGGTGTAGCAGTTCAGCGCCCAGCCCAGCTGCGCGTGCTCTGGTACGTGAGACTGAACGAAAATGGTGCTCTTCTCTGGATCGATACCGCACGCCAGGTACAGCGCCAGCGTATCGAGCGTCGCCTTGCGCAGCTTCTCGGGATCCTGACGCGCGGTGATAGCATGCAAATCCACGATGCAGTAAATGCAGTGGTAGTCATCCTGCATGCTCACCCACTGACGTAACGCACCCATGTAGTTACCAATGGTCAGTTCACCTGAAGGCTGTGCGCCACTAAAAACGATGGGCTTAGTCATTATTCAATTCCTGATGTTCACTGTGCGAGAGCCCGAGTGCGGGCAACAAATCTTTGAAGTGGTCGAACACAACGTCCGGCTCACTCAGCGTAATGGCTTCACCGTAGTTGTAGCCGTAGGTCAACCCAACCGACGGGCAACCTGCCGCTCTGGCAGCCAGAATATCATTGCGGGAATCCCCGACAAAGAGCAGCTCCGCAGGTGCTAAGGATAATTTTCCTGCCACCAGCAATAGCGGTTCCGGATGCGGCTTTTTATTCTGTACGTCATCGCCGCCCACAATTACGGAGAAGTATTTCGCGATATCCAGCGCTTCCAGCAGAGGCGCAACGAACGGTGTCGGCTTGTTAGTCACCAGCCCCAGCGGGATGCCTTTAGCATGTAGCGCGCTCAGCGTTTCAGCGACATCCGGGAACAGGAAGCTGCCCTCTTCGACGGTCTCTTCGTAGAAACGGTCGAACAGTTTGCGCAGAATACGCTGCTGCTCATCCTCGGGAATATCCGCGTGGTCAACACTCGGTTTACCTTGCGCGGAACGCTGAGAGGCACGCTCCTGACGAGCCCAGGTCAGCGCGCGCTCCATCAGCACGTCTGCACCGTTACCAATCCACGTCACGACGCGCTCTTCGCCTGCAACGGGGAGTTCAAGGGCATACAGCGCCTGATCGACGGCGCGGGTTAATCCTGGCGCGCTGTCGACCAGCGTGCCGTCGAGGTCAAATGCTACACCCCGAATAGCCTGCAATTTATCCATGACTTACCTTCGCCAGTTCACGGCGCATTTCATCAATGACTTTTTTGTAATCCGGTTGATCGAAGATGGCGGAGCCTGCGACGAACATATCCGCCCCTGCCGCCGCAATCTCACCGATGTTATTGACCTTCACGCCGCCGTCCACTTCCAGACGAATATCATAGCCAGACTCATCGATACGGCGGCGCACTTCACGCAGTTTGTCGAGGGTCTGAGGGATAAATGACTGACCACCAAAGCCCGGGTTGACGGACATCAGCAGGATCACGTCCAGCTTGTCCATCACGTAGTCGAGATAGCTCAGCGGGGTCGCCGGGTTAAAGACCAGCCCCGCCTTACAGCCGTTCTCTTTGATCAGCTGTAGCGTGCGGTCAACGTGTTCGGAGGCTTCCGGGTGGAAAGTGATGATGCTGGCACCCGCCGCGGCGAAATCGGGTACGATGCGGTCAACCGGTTTCACCATCAGATGCACGTCAATGGGCGCGGTGATCCCGTAGTTACGCAGTGCTTTAAGCACCATCGGACCGATGGTCAGGTTGGGAACGTAGTGGTTATCCATAACGTCGAAATGGACGACATCCGCGCCAGCCGCGAGAGCTTTGGCAGTGTCTTCACCCAGGCGGGCAAAATCGGCCGACAGAATTGAGGGGGCAATCAAAAACTGTTTCATCCGCATCTCCTTGAAATGTGTTTACCGGCGGGCAAAGGCTCAGGGTCGATAAAGCGCCAGAAGTTCGTCCACCTTTTTACGTGTGCCGCCGTTGCTGCTAATGCTACGCCGCACTTTTACCTGAAAATGCTTCGCGGCTTTGTACCATTCGCGCGTATCAGGCGTGTCGTGATTCGAAATTAACACCGGAATTCTTTTGCTGACCAGCTTTTCCGCCATCTCAGCCAGACGAGCCTGCTCGGCCGGGCTGAAGCTATTGGTGTGGTAGGCGGTGAAATTTGCCGTGGCAGACAGCGGCGCGTAAGGCGGGTCGCAGTAGACCACCGAGTTTACGCCCGCCAGCTCCATGCACTCTTCATATGAGAGACAGTAGAACTCGGCATTCTGCGCTTTTTCAGCAAAGTGATACAGCTCGTCCTGCGGGAAATAAGGACGCTTATAGCGGCCAAACGGCACGTTAAACTCGCCACGCAGATTATACCGGCACAGACCGTTGTAGCCATGGCGGTTGAGATAAAGAAACAACAGCGCGCGACGGAACGGATCCTGGCTTTGATTAAACTCAGCGCGGAACTGATAGTAGACGTCCGGGTTGTTGTTCTCTGGCGTAAACAGCTTCCGTGCCTCTTCTACATACTCATCGGTACGCAGTTTGACGATGTTATAGAGGCTAATAAGGTCGCTGTTGATATCCGCCAGGATATAACGAGAAAAATCGGTATTCAGGAACACCGATCCAGCACCCACGAAGGGCTCGATAAGACACTCGCCTTTCGGCAGGTGCTTTTTAATATCGTCGAGCAGGGGGTATTTCCCCCCTGCCCATTTCAGAAAAGCGCGATTTTTTTTCATGCTGACTAACTGATTACACCTTCTCCGGCTGTGGAGAAAGCTCCGACAGCATCCTGCGCTTTAAACATTACTTCAGATCGGCCTGCACCTGATGAATCGGCTTCGCCCACGGGTTTTTCGCCTGCACGTCGGCTGGCAGCGTGGAAACGGCACGTTTTGCTTCATCTTTGGAAGCATAAATACCACTCACCAGCACATACCACGGTTGACCGTTACGGGTCGTCTGATAAACCACGTAGTTTTTCAGATTCGATTTCTTCGCCCAGGCGTTGAGGTTGTCATAGTTAGACGAACTGCTCAGCTGAAGGGTGTAGTTGCTGGAAGAGGCCGACTGCAAAGAACCCACGTTGCCCGTCGTTTTACCTGGCGAAGCGCCCGTTTTGGCTGCGGGAGCCGCAGGTGTTGTTGCAGCAGGCGCCGCTGTGGTCGCCGTCGCTTTCGGAGCAGCGGTTGCTGCTGGCGTTGGCGCTTTAACCGGCTGGCTCACCGCAGGTTTTGTCTGCGCTGGCGCTTTCGTTTCTGGCGCTTTTGCCACGGCCTGTGGTTTCGTCTCACGCTTCGGCTCAATCACAGCCTGCTTACGCTCCTGGCGTGGTGCAGTCTGCGTCTGGCGCGGTTTGGTTTCCGTTGCCGCCGTCTGCTGCTGGGCATTGCTGCCATGAACTGGCGCAACGGTGGCTGGTTCAGTTGGCAGCGTGGAGTTCACCACGGCAGCGTTAACCTGTTCCTGATTCTGCGGCTGCATCAGCGCGTTGTTCAGATCGCCCTGAACCTCAACACGCTGCTGGCCTTCAGGCGTAGCTGGCGCCTGGCCCTGAGTCGGGGTAGAAGAGACAGGCGGCAGAGAGATATCCTGACCGGCGCTGGTGTTGCCTGCGGTCTGCTCTGCGGAAGTGGTGCCCGGCGCAGGCTGAGCGCCATTCGCCTGGTTGCTTGCATCGTTACCAGACAGGTCGATGCTCTTCTCGGCAGACGCGGTCTGCTCGGTAGAATGGGTAGAAGGGGCTTTTAGCGCGGAACCAATGCCGACAATCAGCAATACCAGCACCAGAACGCCAAGGCCCATCATGATGTACTGGCGGGAGGCCGGTTTTGCCGCTACCGCTTTTTTACGCTTGCGCGGTCGACGTTCAACAGGCTGTTCATCCATTAACTCTTCTTCGGATTCAAACTCCTCGTCTTCACGCTCATTGCGCGCGTTGCGGCTACGCGAAGGGCGACGATCGTCTGCATCCAGATCGACATCGTCAAAGTTGATCTGCGGCTCGTTATCACGTTCTGAAGATTGACGAGAACGACCAGTACGACGATCGCTGGGATCGGGTTTCAGCTCGTCTTCTGGTTTGAATTCATCCATTTAACACCCCACTCAAAGGCTTCTGCCAACGACTCTGCATTAACCTGAAGCTAAAACGACCACCTGTTACAGCGGTCTGACCTTTCTAGTTGTTACGCTTGCTGACAATCAGCAATAGCGCCAAGTACGACTTCGTGCGGCACTCCGCCGCGCACTTCACTTTTCCCTATTGCAAGCGGGAGTACCAGACGCATCTCACCTGCTAATACTTTTTTATCGCGCATCATGTGGGGAAGGTACGCCTGCGCAGACATTTCCTGCGGACCACTTACCGGCAAGCCAGCACGTTTAAGCAACGCGATTATACGTGCTGTCTCTTCCGGCCTGAACTGCCCCAGACGTTCAGAGGCACGCGCCGCCATAACCATTCCGGCAGCGACAGCTTCACCGTGAAGCCAGTTACCGTAGCCCATTTCGGCTTCGATCGCATGACCAAACGTATGCCCCAGATTCAGTAAAGCACGTAAGCCGGTTTCACGCTCATCTGCGGCAACGACTTCTGCTTTCAGCTCACAACAACGGCGAATACAGTAGGCCATTGCCTGCCCGTCGAGGCGCAGCAGCGCATCCATATTCTCTTCCAGCCAGGTGAAGAACTCCCCGTCAAGAATAATGCCGTATTTGATCACTTCTGCAAGGCCGGACGCCAGTTCGCGCGCTGGCAAGGTTTTCAGACAGTCGAGATCCACCACCACCGAGGCAGGCTGGTAGAACGCGCCAATCATATTTTTGCCGAGCGGATGGTTAACCGCCGTTTTACCGCCCACAGAAGAATCGACCTGTGAGAGCAACGTGGTTGGAATTTGAATAAAGCGCACGCCGCGCTGGTAGCTGGCGGCTGCAAAACCGGTCAGATCGCCCACAACGCCGCCGCCCAGGGCAAGCAGTGTTGTATCACGACCGTGCGGTTTTTGCAGAAGTGCGGTAAAGACGGTATCCAGTACCGTCAGGCTTTTGTACTGCTCGCCATCTCGATAAGGTACGCTATCGACGTTAACACCCGCCTGTTCAAGTACGCCGCGGACCTTATCGAGATACAGAGGAGCCAGGGTTTCGTTGGTAACCAACATGACCTGCTCGCCCGATTTCAGCGGTAAGAATGAAGCTGGTTCATTAAACAAACCAGATGCGATGGTAATTGGGTAACTACGTTCCCCGAGAGTAACTGTAATCCTCTCCATGACGCGACATCCACCTTAAATGCTTTTACCCGCAGGCGAGTGTATATAAAGCCAGAATCAGTTGCTTTCCAGCATATGAATAATCTGGTTTGCAACCACTTTAGCGCTTTGATCGTCAGTACGAATGGTCACATCAGCAATCTCTTCGTACAGAGGATTGCGTTCATCGGCCAAAGCTTCCAGAACTTCACGTGGCGGTGTTTCAACCTGCAACAACGGGCGCTTTTTATCACGCTGCGTGCGTGCCAGCTGTTTTTCGATGGTCGTCTCAAGATAGACCACTACGCCACGGGCGGAGAGACGGTTGCGGGTTTCGCGAGATTTTACAGAGCCGCCGCCAGTTGCCAGCACAATGCCCTGTTTTTCCGTGAGTTCGTTGATCACTTTTTCTTCTCGGTCACGGAAACCTTCTTCGCCTTCTACGTCGAAGACCCAGCCCACATCCGCTCCGGTTCGTTTCTCAATCTCTTGATCAGAATCGTAAAATTCCATATTGAGTTGTTGAGCTAACTGACGCCCAATAGTGCTTTTGCCGGCACCCATAGGCCCAACCAGAAAGATATTGCGTTTCTCTGCCATTTTTTCGGTACTACTAAGACTATTCGTTAATGGTAATCCCCGCTGCGCAGACACCCGGCGTAGCAGGACATGAACTGAAACCTCATTTGCAATAGAGCGAGAGTCAGACGAAAAATTATCTCAATACTCCGGCTTGTTTGGCAACTGATTAAATCACCGTTCCCGGCGCATAAGGAAATAAGACGTAAGTCCAACTCAAATCGGTACTCCTTGTATGCTAATTCATGCCCCACGTCAAACATCTGCAACAAACTGAATGCAAAATCATTGCGGGGATCGTTACCCATTACTGAATACTGACCAGACGTGGCGTGATAAACACCACTAACTCGCGCCGTTCGTTATCTTTTCCGTCATGGCGGAACAGCTGACCCAGCCACGGAATGTTGCCCAGCACGGGCACGCTGTCGCGTCCGGTTTTATTCTTTTGCGAAAAGATCCCGCCCAGCGCGAGCGTTTCCCCACTTTTTACCTCTACCTGCGTTTCGATCTCCTGCTTATCGATCGCCAGCGTTTCGCCGTCTGCCTGTTGTAGCACCTGGCCAGGCATATTTTCACTGATATGCAATTTCAGGCGCACGCGACCGCCCGGCAGAACCACCGGCGTGACCTCCATGCCTAATACCGCCTCTTTAAATTCAACGGATGTCGCCCCGCTCTCGCCGCTGGAAACCTGATACGGAATTTCGCTGCCCTGCTTGATGCTGGCCGGCTGCATGTGCGATGCCAGCAGCCGCGGGCTGGCGATGATATCCACCTGCTGCTTTTGCTCAAGCGCCGACAACTCAAGATCCAGCATCCTGCCGTTGATGCGCCCGATGTTAAACCCTGCGTGGGTGGTCGCACTGGCCACCGACAGGTCCGCACCCAGCGTCGTGACCTGACCCACTTTACTGGCCTCCGTTGCGTCAGCGAGGTTCCATTTCACCCCCAGTTCACGCAGGCTTTTTTCACTGATGGTCACAATCTGCGCCGCCAGTTCCACCTGCTCGACGGGCAGATCCATCTGCACAGCCCAGCGCTGGAGCATATCCACCACCGTCTGGTTATCCCTGACCAGGAAACGGTTGGTGCGCTTGTCGACGGAGAGACTGCCTTTCGGGCTTAAGAGCTTTTCCGCCGCTTTTTGCAATTCGGCCGCATCCGCATAAGCAAACGGAATGCTGTGAGAGTGCAGCGGGGCGTCGAGCAGACGCTGGGCCCGCTCCTGCTCTTTACGCGTCTGTTGCTCCCGTTGCCAGGCCGCCGTATGCACATAAAAAATGCCGCCCTCTTCCCGCAATACCAGCCCGGCGCTGTTCACTACCGTCTGAAGCGCCTGCCTCCAGGGCACCCGCGTTAAATTCAGCGAAAGCGAACCGCTGACATCCGGCGACACCACCAGATTGCGATCCTCCTGCGCTACCAGCGCCTGTAATATTTGCACCACCGGGACATCATCCACCAGCAGGGTGACCGGTTTTGGCGTCGCGGCCCACAGGGGCTGGCTGAGTACCGCCAGTAACAGCCCTATCCTTATCTTCACTTTTTTTCGTTCCTTCTCGTTGCCATGTCCATCGCTTCGGCTCGCACATATCGCCGACATCAACGGTCAGTTGTTGTCTATCTATCGCGCTCACCCGCCAGCCTGTCGGTAACCGCATCTGCGTTTTTACCCGGTGCCAGCGTTTCTGCCCGTCCTGCATAAGGCCGATATCCCTGCTGCCGCTGACTATCCCCTGATACCGCCACTGGCTGAGCTGCCCGGCTGCGCAACGCTCTTCCGGCACAGAGAAGGGATCCCGCATCCCGGTCAGGAAAAGCGGAGAAAGCAGGATGACTAAACGGGCTTTACTGCGCATGACCGATCTCCAGTTGCAGGCTGAGGCGTAACTGTTTGCCCTGTGGGATGATGGAAAACGCACTCACCCGCACGTTCTCAAGCGCCAGCCGGGAAAAGAGCGCCGGAACCGCGCCCCATGAGGCATCCAGCGCCAGCTCTCCCCCACTCTGCTGCGGCTTCCAGTACACCAGCCTTGCGTCCTCACGCTGAAATGCCAGGGGAGAAAAGGGCCGCGAGGGCGTCACTTGCGTAAACACTGCTTGCCGTCCGGCCTCTGGCCACAGCGAGGCGTTGATTCGCTTCGCACTGATGGCCTGCGCCTGAACATCGGCGTAACGCAGAGCAGCGGGCCTGAGCAGCAGTCCCCAAATTGCCCACGCAACAAGCCCCGACGCGATCAACCAGCAAAGGACGCGCCGGGAAGGACGTGCATCAGCCCAGCGTTGATACCAGATACCCACCGGCTACCTCCGGCTATGCAGTTTAAAAGAGAACATCCATCGCCCCAGGCTATCCTGTTGCAGTTCGCCTGCCGGTCCGGGGTTAAATCCCGTCACCCTTTTCAGCGCATCGGTCATGGCTGCGAGCGCTGGCAGTGAAGTGGTATAGCCGGTCAGGGTCAGCGAGGGTGGCTGATAACGCAGCGCCGTCAGCCACGCCTGCCGGGGCATTGCGCTGGCAAGCGATTCCAGCGCGGGTTGCCAGGCCGGATCAGACGGCGGCGAAGAGGTTTTCAGCCCCGCTGACTGCGGCTGACGGGCTCTCAATACTTTCTGCACCGCCCGAGTCCCCGCCAGTTTGCTCTGCAACGCCTGTAACGCGAGAGACTGCGTCGCCCGCAGACTGAAACCACCCGCCAGCATCACCAGCAATGAGGCGGCAAACAGCAGCCCCCAGAAACGCAGGCGCTGATTACGTTGCTGCCGACGCCAGGGTAAAAGATTGGGCATGCTCATTACGGCGCCTCGCTCATGGCCAGCGCCAGGGCGACGGTGTAATCAGCACCGCATTCCGGCAGCGGCGGCTGGCACAGCGTCACCGCTTCCCAGGGATCGCGGGCAGCATCAAACACGGCGATATCAGAAGAAGAAAGCGCAAGCAGCGCCGCCAGTTCATTCACCGTCGCCGCTTCTGTGGTGTAGCGCCGCCCCCACTGGTGACGCATCGCCCATAGCCACTGGTGTTGATCTCTCCAGGCGACGCACCGGGCGGGGGCAACAGCAGAGAGAAGATTAGCCAGCGCGCCGGCATCCGGGGCGATTGCTGCCAGACGCAAACGCAGCGCGTTCGCCAGCGTCAACAGGGTATCGACCTCTCTGTTTTGCGCTGCGGTAACCTGAAAAGTGTTGCTGAACGTATCCTGCGCGTAGTCAAAGCAGAGCGTATCGGCGGGCATCTCCAGCTCACGCGCTAATGCGGCGCCTACCCAGGTGAGCTGTTCGCTGTCACGCAAGGTAACGGATGGACGGGGCAACGCGCGTTGCAGAACGCGCGTTGCCGGAAATGAGAGGAATACCCGATGCGAGTGCGGCAATGTTTTCCGCCAGCCACGTAATGCGTTAACCAGCTCTTCTGGCTTAAGTATTTTGCCTTCCCCGATAACGCCGTCCGACAGCGGCACCGCCCACCAGCGCCGTAAACGCCATCCGGCCCGCTCTCTGGTCAGCGCTACCGCAACCACCTTATCCTGTTGAATATGAACACCTGTTTGCCACGTTTTAAAAGCCATGCTTCACGATCTCCTTATCGCCCGTCGGAGTGACGGCTATATCAATGAATCAGGCTTGCCTTTATACTACCGCGCGATTGTTTAGAAACTGCCCAGGCTAAACCAAATGGGAAATCTCCGGTGAAGTTCGTAAAGTATTTATTGATCCTTGCAGTCTGTTGCATTCTGCTGGGAGCAGGCTCGATTATTGGTTTGTACAAATATGTCGAGCCGCAACTCCCTGATGTCGCCACGCTTCGTGATGTGCGGCTTCAGATCCCTATGCAGGTCTATAGCGCCGATGGTGAACTGATGGCGCAATACGGCGAGAAACGTCGTATCCCACTGACCTTAAATCAAATTCCACCCGTGATGGTGAAGGCTTTTATCGCCACCGAGGACAGCCGTTTTTACGAGCACCACGGTGTCGATCCGGTCGGTATTTTCCGTGCGGCAAGCGTGGCGCTGTTCTCCGGTCATGCCTCTCAGGGGGCAAGTACTATTACTCAGCAGCTGGCGCGTAACTTCTTCCTCAGCCCGGAAAAGACGCTGATGCGTAAGATCAAAGAGGTGTTCCTCGCGATCCGCATTGAGCAACTGCTGAGCAAAGACGAGATCCTTGAGCTTTACCTCAACAAGATCTATCTGGGCTACCGCGCCTATGGCGTAGGGGCTGCGGCTCAGGTCTATTTTGGTAAGCCGATCGATCAGCTCACGCTGAGCGAAATGGCGACCATTGCCGGCCTGCCAAAAGCGCCATCCACGTTTAACCCGCTCTACTCGCAGGACCGCGCCACCGCGCGCCGTAACGTGGTGCTGTCGCGTATGTTGAGCGAAGGCTATATCAGTCAGTCTGAGTACGATAAGGCGCGCAGCGACGTTATTGACGCCAATTACCATGCGCCGGAAATCGCCTTCTCTGCACCGTATCTCACTGAAATGGTTCGCCAGGAGATGGTGAGTCGCTACGGTGATAAAGCGTATGAAGATGGTTATCGCGTCTATACCACCGTGACCCGCAAAGTGCAGCAGGCTGCCCAGCAGGCGGTGCGTAATAACGTGATGGATTACGATATGCGTCACGGCTATCGCGGCCCGTCCAACGTGCTGTGGAAAGTGGGGGAAGGCGCATGGGACAGTAAAAAAATCACTGATTCCCTGAAAGCGCTGCCGACCTATGGCCCGCTGCGTCCGGCTGTCGTCACCCAGGCCGATCCACAGGAAGCGGTGGCGATGATGGCCGATGGCACATCCGTTTCGCTGCGCATGGAGGGTGTCCGCTGGGCGCGTCCATACCGTTCTGACACCCTTCAGGGGCCAACGCCACGTAAAGTGACCGATGTCGTACAAACCGGACAACAAATCTGGGTCCGTCAGGTCGGTGATGCCTGGTGGCTGGCGCAGGTGCCGGACGTCAACTCTGCGCTGGTCTCCATCAATCCGCAGAACGGTGCCGTGATGGCGCTGGTTGGCGGGTTCGATTTCAACCAGAGCAAATTTAACCGCGCGACCCAGGCACTGCGTCAGGTTGGTTCGAACATCAAACCGTTCCTGTATACCGCGGCGATGGATAAGGGGCTGACGCTCGCCAGCATTCTCAACGACGTGCCAATTTCCCGCTGGGATGCCGGTGCGGGCTCTGACTGGCAGCCGAAGAACTCTCCGGCGCAATACGCTGGCCCTATCCGTCTGCGTCAGGGCCTTGGCCAGTCGAAGAACGTGGTCATGGTTCGCGCGATGCGTGCGATGGGCGTTGATTATGCGGCAGAGTATCTGCAACGCTTCGGCTTCCCGGCGCAAAACATTGTTCATACCGAATCTCTGGCGCTCGGCTCCGCGTCCTTTACGCCGCTCCAGGTCGCTCGTGGCTACTCGGTGATGGCGAACGGGGGATTCCTGGTCGATCCGTATTTCATCAGCAAAATCGAGAACGATCAGGGCGGCGTACTGTTTGAAGCGAAACCGAAAATTGCCTGCCCTGAATGCGATATTCCGGTGATTTACGGCGACACGCCAAAATCCAATGTCCTGGAAAACAAGGATATGGAAGATGTGGCGATCTCTCAGGAACGTCAGAATCTGGCGGTGCCGCAGCCTCAGCTGGAACAGGCCAATCAGGCGCTGGTCGCCCAGAGTGGCGCGCAGGAGTACGCCCCGCACGTGATCAGCACGCCGCTGTCGTTCCTGATTAAGAGCGCACTGAACACCAACATCTTTGGCGAACCGGGCTGGCAAGGCACCGGCTGGCGAGCGGGCCGCGATTTGCAGCGCCACGACATCGGCGGCAAAACCGGGACAACCAACAGTTCAAAAGATGCCTGGTTCTCAGGTTATGGCCCGGGCGTTGTCACCTCGGTCTGGATTGGTTTTGACGATCACCGCCGCACTCTGGGGCGCACAACCGCTTCTGGCGCGATTAAAGATCAGATTTCCGGTTATGAGGGTGGGGCTAAGAGTGCGCAACCGGCGTGGGATGCTTACATGAAGGCCGCTCTCGAGGGCGTGCCGGAGCAGCCGCTAACGCCTCCGCCGGGCATTGTCACGATCAATATTGACCGCAGCACTGGACAGCTCGCGAATGGCGGCAACAGCCGTGCCGAGTATTTCATCGAGGGTACGCAGCCAACCACGCAGGCAGTGCATGAGGTGGGTACAGAGATCATTGATAACGGCGAGACGCACGAGCTGTTCTGACGCCGACAAAAAAGCCGGGTGGCGACTACGCCTGACCCGGCCTACAACGTCAATGCAAAACGGCAACCTTCGGTTGCCGTTTTTAATGGTGGCGCTACAAACGCCCCTGCCCCTTCAGCCACTCTCGTACCAGGAACAGTGCGCTCACGTTGCGTGCCTCGTTAAAGTCAGGATCTTCCAGCAAATCCATCAGATGAGCCAGCGGCCAGCGAACCTGCGGCAGCGGTTCCGGCTCGTCTCCTTCCAGCGATTCAGGATAGAGATCTTCCGCGACAACGATGTTCATTTTGCTGGAGAAATAGGACGGCGCCATGCTCAGCTTTTTAAGGAACGTCAGCTCTTTCGCGCCAAAGCCGACCTCTTCTTTCAGCTCCCGGTTTGCCGCTTCAAACACCGTTTCGCCCGGATCGATCAGTCCTTTGGAGAAGCCCAGCTCGTAGGATTCAGTGCCCACGGCGTATTCACGAATGAGGATCAGGTGCTCGTCGACGATAGGCACTATCATCACCGCTTCGCGCGAGGAGGGGCGCATACGCTCATAAACACGACGCACACCGTTGCTGAACTCCAGATCCACGCTTTCGACATTAAACAGACGCGATTTCGCGACGGTTTCAACATTCAGAATGGTGGGCTTTTGTAAGGGTTTGGTCATCTTGACGGGTCTTTGCTGGGTGAACTGGCTTTATTGTGCGATACGCCGTACGGTTTCGGCAATGTCAATTGCTCTTTATTTACATTTATGCAACGTAATTGAATGCGATTCTCATTTCAAAACAAATGTCAAGAGGTTGAAATGTTTCCAGGAATTTGCTGATATCGCGCCGGAACAGGCTTTGTTATCATTACCGGTCACTGGGATGCGCGTCAACATGCTCAAGTTAGACTCCATACTTGCCGATAGCCGACCACAGAATCTCATTCATTGTACAAAAGGTGCGACTGACAACACCTGTAAGAAGATAAGTAAGATGGGGAAAGCATGAGCACCATTTTGATTTTTCTCGCTGCTGTGCTGGCCTGCGCGTCGATTGCGGTGTGGGTATTCAGGCGCCGCGTACATCGCCGTTATCGGCTGCCCTTTTTAAACGCGTTCGCCGGGGCAAACACGCGCAAGCTTTCGCCAGAGGAACGCAGCACCGTTGAGCAGTATCTCGACACGCTGAACCGATCCCGGCTTTCGCCTGGCCCTACCGGCGCCAGCACCGCCCCCGTATCGCTCAACCTTAACGCCCAAAGCGACACCGTTCTGTGCGTGACGCGCTCCATTACCCGCTATGGCATCACAACCGACGATCCCAACAAATGGCGTTACTATCTCGACTCTGTTGAAGTACACCTGCCTCCCTTCTGGGAACAGTATATTAACGACGAAAACAGCGTCGAGCTCATCCATACCGATACGCTGCCGCTGGTTATCTCCCTCAATGGTCATACTCTGAGCGAATATGTTCAGGAAGCGCCACGCTTTGCGCTGGAACGCGCGAGCGGAACGCAGGCCTCTATTCGTGGTGAAGAGACAGAGCAGATTGAACTGCTCAACATCCGCCAGGAAACGCATGAAGAGTACGTCCTGAGCCGCCCGGATGGCATTCGCGAAGCGGTGCTGATTGTCGTCTCGTTCCTGCTCTTTTTCATCTGCCTGCTGACGCCGGACGTGTTTGTTCCGTGGCTCGCGGGTGGCGCAGTACTGCTTCTGGCCGCCGGGCTGTGGGGCATATTTGCCCCGCCGGCAAAAACGTCATTACGCGAAATTCACTGCCTGCGCGGAACCCCAAAACGCTGGGGACTTTTCGGTGAGAACGATCAGGAACATATCAACAATATCTCGCTCGGGATCATCGATCTTATCTATCCACGCCACTGGCAGCCGTGGATTGCGCAGGACCTGGGCCACAAAACGGATATTGATATCTATCTCGACCGCCACGTTGTACGCCAGGGACGTTACTTATCCCTGCACGACGAAGTAAAAAACTTCCCGCTTCAGCACTGGCTTCGCAGCGCGGTGATTGCCGGTGGCGCCGCGTTAATCTTCCTCATGCTGCTGCTTTTCGTGCCGCTGGATATGCCAATTAAATTTACCCTGTCATGGATTAAAGGGGCGCAAACCGTGGAAGCCACCAGCGTACAGCAGCTCGAAGAAGCGGGTGTACGCGTGGGGGATACGTTGCGGCTGAAAGGCACCGGGATGTGTAATATCCACTCACCGGGTGCCTGGAACACGCGCCAGAACTCGCCGTTCGCGCCGTTCGACTGCTCTCAGATCATCTGGAATGACGCCTCTCCGCTGCCGCTGCCGGAATCGGATGTGGTCAATAAGGCCACTGCGCTCACCCAGACGATTAATCGCCAGCTCCATCCAAAACCGGATGATGATTCTCGCGTCAGCCCTGCCCTGCGTTCGGCTATTCAGAAGTCGGGCATGGTGCTGCTGGATGACTTTGGCGAAATCGTCCTGAAAACCGAGGATCTCTGTTCCGCCCAGGATGACTGTATCCGGCTGAAGAACGCGCTGGTCAACCTCGGCAACAGCAAAGACTGGGACGCGCTGGTGAAACGCGCCGAAGCGGGACGCCTGGACGGTGTGAACGTGCTTCTGCGTCCGGTCAGCGCCGAGTCGCTGGATAATCTGGTGGCGACCTCTACCGCCCCCTTCGTGATGCGTGAAACCACCCGTGCCGCCCAGGCGCTTAACAGCCCGGCGCCGGGCGGTTTTGTGATTGCCAGCGATGAAGGCAGCGACCTGGTGGATCAACCTTATCCGCAGGTTTCGCTGTATGACTATCCTGCCCAGGAGCAGTGGAGCGAATTCCAGCGTCTGGCGCAGATGCTGATGCAGACGCCATTCAGCGCGGAAGGGATCGTCACCACCCTCTTCACCGACGCCAACGGCACGCGTCATATTGGCCTGCACCGTATGCCGGATAGCGCTGGCCTGTGGCGCTATATAGGGACATCCCTGCTGCTGATTGCGATGCTGGCGTGCATCGTCTGGAACGGTTATCAGGCCGTACGCCGCTATCAGCGTTCCCGCACGCGGCTGGCAGAAATCCAGGCCTACTACGAAAATTGCCTTAACCCGAAACTGATCTCCTCTTCTGAGAGCCTGATCGGATAACGTCCCTGCGCGACAAGTTGTGCTACCCTGTCGCGCACGTTTCTTCTGGCTGGAGTTCCCCCTTATGCATCTTGATATCGACTGGCAGGCGGTCGATACCGTCCTGCTTGATATGGACGGCACGCTGCTTGATCTCGCCTTTGATAACTATTTCTGGCAAAAGCTGGTCCCGGAAACTTACGGTGAACAGCAGGGGATCTCCCCGGCAGAAGCGCAGGAATTCATTCGTTCGCAATATAGCGCGGTGCAGCATACGCTAAACTGGTACTGTCTTGACTACTGGAGCGAGCGACTCGGTTTGGATATTTGTGCCATGACCACCGCCCAGGGCGCACGCGCCGTACTGCGCGAAAATACGGTCCCGTTCCTGGACGCGCTGAAAGCCTGCGGTAAGCGCCGTATTTTGCTGACAAATGCGCATCCCCATAACCTGGCCGTGAAGCTGGAACATACCGGTCTTGCTTCGCACCTTGATTTATTGCTTTCCACCCACACATTTGGTTATCCGAAAGAGGATCAGCGGTTGTGGCATGCCGTGGTGGAAGAGACCGGTTTACAGCCGGAACGCACGCTGTTTATTGACGACAGCGAGCCGATTCTGGATTCTGCGGCCGCTTTTGGCATTCGCTATTGTCTGGGCGTGACTAATCCGGATTCCGGCCTGGCTGAAAAAAGCTATCTGCGACATCCGGGGCTGAACGACTATCGCCGGATGATCCCCTCACTCACCGTGAAGGAGACGCCATGAAAGAAAAACCCTCTGATGGGGTAAGACTGGATAAATGGCTGTGGGCCGCCCGTTTTTACAAAACGCGCGCCCTTGCCCGTGAAATGGTTGACGGCGGAAAGGTGCATTACAACGGTCAGCGCAGCAAACCGAGCAAGCTGGTTGAACTGAATGCCACGTTAACGCTTCGCCAGGGCAACGATGAGAAAACGGTGGTGGTGAAAGCCATTACCGAACAACGGCGGCCCGCAACCGAAGCCGTTTTGCTGTATGAAGAGACGGCCGAAAGCATAGAGAAGCGCGAGAAAACCGCGCTGGCGCGCAAAATGAACGCGCTAACTATGCCTCACCCGGACCGGCGACCGGATAAAAAAGAGCGCCGCGATCTGATGAAATTTAAACACGGTGAGAGCGAGTAACCCTCACCTGCACGAGAGATGAAAATGGCCCAACACGACCAATTACACCGCTATCTGTTTGAACAATTCGCCGTGCGCGGCGAGCTGGTCACCGTATCCGAAACCTGGAAACAGATTCTGGAAAACCACAACTACCCGCTGCCGGTGAAAACCCTGTTGGGCGAACTGCTGGTTGCCACCAGCCTGCTGACCGCCACGCTGAAGTTCGCTGGCGATATTACCGTTCAGTTGCAGGGTGATGGCCCGATGTCGCTGGCGGTGATCAACGGTAATAACCAGCAGCAAATGCGCGGCGTGGCGCGCGTTCAGGGCGATATCCCTGAAAATGCGGATCTGAAAACGCTGGTCGGAAATGGCTACCTGGTTATCACGATTTCGCCTGAAGAGGGTGAGCGCTATCAGGGCGTTGTCGGTCTGGAAGGCGATACGCTTGCCGCCTGCCTGGAAGATTACTTCATGCGTTCCGAACAGCTGCCAACCCGCCTGTTCATCCGCACCGGTGAAGTAGATGGTCAGCCTGCTGCCGGTGGTATGCTGCTTCAGGTTCTGCCTGCGCAGGATGCACAGACCAATGATTTCGAGCATCTGGCAACGCTGACGGAAACCATCAAAGCGGAAGAGCTGTTCACCCTGTCGGCGACCGACGTGCTGTGGCGTCTCTACCACGAAGAAGAAGTGACGGTTTACGATCCGCAGGCGGTGGAATTTAAGTGCACCTGCTCCCGCGAGCGTTGTGCTGGTGCCCTGAAAACGCTGCCGGATGAAGAGATCGACAGCATCATGGCGGAAGACGGTGAAATCGATATGCACTGTGACTACTGCGGTACGCACTACGTGTTCAATTCGATGGATATCGCGGAGATCCGCAATAACGCCTCTCCGGCGGATCCGCAGGTTCACTAAGCTCTGAGCCTGATGCCCGGCGGCGCTATGCTCGCACGGGCCTACAATGAATTGTGCAATTTTTTGATATGATTGCTAATTGTAGGCCGGGTAAGCGTAGCGCCACCCGGCAAGAAAAAGCACTAACGCCACTGCGCATTATTGTAACTGTCGTAGCTCATATCGACACGCTCCCCAAAAATCTCAATATCCGCCCAGGGCTTCACGACAGATTTCACTTTCCTCTGCCTTAATGCGCGGTCAAGTTCTCCTCTGGTCAATGCCTCCGGCATTTTCCACGCGTCCCCGGCGATCCTCCAGCCCGTGTTAGTTTGTGTGTAAGCCACGATCGTGCGATCGGTAAATTGAAATAGCACGGCTTCCGGCTTGCCGTCGCTGTTAAGATCCAGCGGCATAAGTAAACAGTTACTCTGGGCGCTATCGCAGCTCTCGAAGCGATACTGATTGCTGAGCATGGCTTGCCACAATGTCTTATCAGGATGAGCCATTCCCGGTGCGAGCTGGACCTGTTTTTCCAGCATCGCGGCGGTCATCTTACCTGCTCCGCCAGCATTCCTGGAGAGAAGACCATTTATTTCACGCTGGCGTTTTGGGTTAGAGATAAACTGCGGATCGTTTTGCAGCGTGAGCATCGCCTCCCGCCCCTTTCGTCCAGCGTTACTGAGCATATACAGGCTGACTTGATCCGCAGTTATTCTGCCGTCCTGATAGCGGGCCATATGGCTTGCAACACTTATTCGCCACGGATCCAGCACGGGGGTATGGACCAACGCCAGGAAAATGAGGGAAAGCAGCCCGGTCGCCGGGATGACGTACGCATGGATCTTCTGCGGTTCACGGCGCTGAATCAGAGCGCTGGCGCAAAAACCGATCGCCCAGACCAGCGCCACGATGGTTATTAATACCCCGTACAGACGCTCGGGTGACCAGCCGTATTGCGAAATGCGTAGCCACAGCGCCCACCCCGCCAGAACCGGATACGCGGGTACGATAGCCACAGCGAGGCGAATCATCCCTCGCAGCGGGGCATAGTAAGGCAGTGTTTGACGCTGTGGATGCCACACTATCGTCACCAGGAATAACAGCAGCAGCGCTAAGGTGGTCAGCAAGCCCGCGGCGGATATTCTGGCTGAAATGGATTCAAAGCCGACAAAAGGCAACGCGCCAATAAAGAGCAGCGCCAGCGCCGCCATCAGGGGAAGCAGACCGGTGGCGATGAGGGTCAGCAGATTTTGCAGGGCAAGGATTAACCTTACCTGCATACGCGTGAGCACGGCCGCACTGGCTGAAACCACGCCAATCGCCACTGAAATAAACCCGTCAGAATGAAAGAAAAGCCGATCAAAAAAGCCGATGCCGATAAGTTCGAAAAGCTCGGCCCAGAGGAAAAGCACCAGCCAGAAGAGACCATTCGAAACAAAAATAATGAGCAGTGTCAGCGCGTTATGCCAGATTCGTTGATAAAAGTCGCTGTAGAACGAGGTAGTCGGGACGGGATCCAGACGCCGCTGAAGCCATGGCAACACGAACAGCGTCATCAGCAGCAAATGAAAGCCGAAAACGAGCATCTCATCTCTGAGACTCCAGCTTTCGAGTCCTGCAACGCTCCACTTAAGCCAGCCGCCCATACCCGCGACTGCCGCGCCGATCATCCCGAGTGACAGCCACAAAAATGGCTTTCTGAATGACGTCATGGCAAGAGACAACGTGGTTGTCATTACCACGGTGGCAGGTACTACACACATCAGCCACAGCGTATCCGATGGCAATTTTGCGTACTCGATATACCACGTAATTACATAGCAAATTACGCCCTGTAGAGCCCCCGCCAGCACGACGGCTACGCGCGTTAAAGCGGATAACGTCTCACGGTTTTCCATTTCTCATCCCTTGTTCATGAAAAATCTATTGTCTCATCAAAGCAAAACTCTGGCCCCCACCTCAAACTCTGAAAATAGCTGACCCAAGAGACCTGAATCGTTTTCCCAGTGTAACCCTTACGTAATTTTCTTACATGTATGCGATTACATTCACATTCTTCTGGATAAATTCACCAGAGATTAACCTTTTAAGAACATTTTCCCCATCCAAAAAGCGATTCCTGCGATAATCTGCCCGCCCTGTGACTGGAGTCGCAGCGTTTTCCGTTAGTAAGGGTTTTGACCAGATACGTAAATCTATGAGCCCCGTCGCGGTTAACATCCCCAGAAAAACCCTACAATTTCAGGCAGTACATATTGGCTAAGGAGCAGTGATATGCGTGTTAATGGTTTAACCCCGCAAGATCTCAAGGCTTATGGTATTCACGACGTCCAGGAAGTGGTCTACAACCCCGATTACGATACGCTGTATCAGGAAGAGCTCAATCCGGCACTGGAAGGATACGAGCGTGGTGTGTTGACGAACCTGGGTGCTATCGCCGTCGATACGGGTATTTTTACCGGTCGTTCGCCGAAAGATAAGTATATCGTCCGAGATGACACCACCCGCGATACGCTGTGGTGGGCTGATAAGGGCAAAGGTAAGAACGATAACAAACCGCTCTCCCCGGAAACCTGGCAGCATCTGAAAGGACTTGTCACCCATCAGCTTTCCGGCAAGCGTCTGTTTATTATTGATGCGTTCTGCGGCGCTAACGCCGACACCCGTCTCTCCGTACGATTTATCACCGAAGTGGCCTGGCAGGCGCATTTTGTGAAGAACATGTTCATTCGTCCAACCGATGAAGAACTGCAAGACTTCACCCCTGACTTTATCGTGATGAACGGCGCGAAATGCACCAACCCGCAGTGGAAAGAGCAGGGTCTGAACTCCGAAAACTTTATCGCCTTCAACCTGACCGAGCGTATCCAGCTGATCGGCGGTACCTGGTACGGCGGCGAAATGAAGAAAGGGATGTTCTCGGTCATGAACTACCTGCTGCCGTTGCGCGGTATCGCCTCCATGCACTGCTCGGCGAACGTCGGGGAAAAAGGCGATGTAGCAGTGTTCTTCGGCCTTTCCGGCACCGGTAAAACAACGCTGTCCACCGATCCAAAACGTCGTCTGATTGGCGACGATGAACATGGCTGGGATGATGACGGAGTGTTTAACTTTGAAGGCGGCTGCTACGCGAAGACCATTCGCCTGTCGGAAGAGGCAGAGCCGGATATCTACCACGCGATTCGCCGCGATGCGCTGCTGGAAAACGTCACCGTGCGTGCCGATGGCTCTATCGACTTCGACGATGCGTCTAAAACCGAAAACACCCGCGTCTCTTACCCGATCTACCACATCGAGAACATCGTCAAGCCAGTATCGAAGGCGGGTCACGCCACGAAGGTGATTTTCCTGACCGCAGATGCATTCGGCGTGCTGCCACCGGTTTCCCGCCTGACCGCCAGCCAGACGCAGTACCATTTCCTCTCCGGCTTTACCGCTAAACTGGCGGGTACCGAGCGCGGTGTGACCGAGCCAACCCCAACCTTCTCCGCCTGCTTCGGCGCGGCGTTCCTGTCGCTGCACCCAACGCAGTACGCGGAAGTGCTGGTGAAACGCATGCAGGCATCCGGCGCCCAGGCATACCTGGTAAACACCGGCTGGAACGGTACGGGCAAACGTATCTCCATCAAAGATACACGCGCCATCATCGACGCGATTCTGGATGGTTCGCTGGATAACGCCGAGACCTTTACGCTGCCGATGTTCGATCTGGCGATCCCAACAGCGCTGCCGGGCGTGGATACGCGTATCCTGGATCCGCGTAACACCTACGGTTCACCGGAACAGTGGCGTGAGAAGGCTGAATCGCTGGCGAAACTGTTTATCGAAAACTTCGAGAAGTATACCGACACCCCGGCGGG
>OKSK01000287.1_pt1 | contig 33991 bp, 19 predicted proteins | sample 1606301 | NCBI WGS metagenome assembly OKSK01 (sample SAMEA3879557, study PRJEB24766) | human gut metagenome | biome: human-associated habitat; feature: feces | place: USA | collected 1985/1987
ATACGAAGTTAGAACTGGAAGAGGTAAAAACGGGAGATCCAAAATTGCAAGAGCCGGTGTTCAACGGCGATAATGGTAAATTTACAACGCTGATTAAATCAGAAACTATCCGGCAATCTGTTCATGCAGTGAAATTTGTGTTTAAAATAAAATCAGATGCAACGGGAGAGACCACGGTAAGGGTGAGTAAACTCGAAGTGGCTGATGCAGAAGATGCAAAGCAGACGTATGAAGATGTCAGCGTGAAGGCAGTGTTGGGAGACAAACAGAAACCTTCAGAAGACAAGGATGATTCTTCAACAACGGACAAGGACAATTCTTCAACAACGGACAAGGACAATTCCTCAACAGCGGACAAAGGGGATTCCTCTACAGCCGGAAAAAATGATTCGACATCCAGTGGATCAGCAAACGGAGGAGAGAAGGGAAAAACGGACACAGCAGCCGGAAAGGCCGGTGCGAGAACCGGAGATATGGCTGCCACGCCGGTTTGGATAGCCGGGATAGCAGTGAGTGCCGGAGTGCTGATAGCTCTGAGGATACGAAAACGAAAAATAAAATAATACACAGAAAACCGGGAGGCTGTTCTGCAGGATGCAGACAGCCTCCTGCTTTATCTAAGCTAACTTCACTATTTCAAATAAATGTGAAGTTAGTTTTTTATTTTACGAACTTTGAGTAATTTTAATATGAAAGGAGGTACCCAGCAAGGACCACTGGAAAGTGTGCGATGAATGTAATAAAAACATACAACAGTCAGTACACACATTTGTCGACTGGTCTGACGTGTCGCGTGCGAAGAGAGAAAGAGTGTGTACTGTGTGTGGATATAAAGTCACAGAAGACACTCCGGAGACAAGAAAATATAGCGTCAGCTATAAATTTATTTCGGGGACAAAGGGAAAAGAAGATTAAAAACTGAATAAAGACAGATAGAAAAAAGGGGGGAATTAATAGGTCCGGTAATAGGAGCTGTTGCTGCGGTATTGCTTTTTGGTGCTATTCCGTGGTAAAATGACAAAGAAAATAGAACAAGAGGCGTGAGAGAAGAGAGCCTGACAGGATAACCGCATATTCGTGATGCGTTTACTTGTCAGGCTTTTTTTAAAAAAAATCATACAGATATTAGATAAGGAGAGATAAAAATATGTATGATGTGATAATAATTGGAAGCGGAGTCTCAGGCTCGGCAGCAGCAAGGGAGTTGTCCCGTTATAAAGCAAAGGTATGTGTATTAGAAAAAGAAGAAGATGTCTGCTGTGGAACGTCAAAAGCCAACAGTGGAATTGTACATGCAGGATATGATGCAAAAGAACTTTGAGGGATTCGCCACCAACTCCGGCTTCCTTGCCGCACAGAAAACGGGCGAAGCTTACAAAGGTTTCCGCAAAGGCAGGTGGTGGAATCTGGAAGCTATCGACATCGAGCGCCTCCATTCGCAAGTCAAAGATGTGGAGGTCATTACTCCTTCCATTGCCCGTTGGGGTTCCAAAGCTGTATACGAAGATAAGAAATACGATTGCAGCGTGAAAGGATTATATCCGGACTATCTCCACATCGAATCACAAGAAATGGCCTACGGCAGGTTTATCAACGAAGTGGATATACAGGAAGCGCGTAAAGTGTGTGTGATCGGAAAGCGTATCTATGAAAGCCTGTTCAAACCGGGAGAGGATCCTTGCGGAAAATACATACGTGTGGACGGAATTTATTATCAGGTGATCGGCATGTCTTCCTCCGAAGGGGATATGAACATACAGGGACGGGCTTCGGAAGCTGTCACCCTACCTTTCACCACGATGCAGCAAACGTATAACTTAGGGGGACGGATCGACGTCATCTGCTTCACCGTGAAGCATGGAATCAAAGTGTCCGACGTACAACCGGAAATGGAGCAGATTATTAAAGCTGCGCATTATATCGCGCCTAACGACAAACAGGCACTTATGTACCTGAATGCGGAAGCAATGTTTTCGATGGTAGACAATCTGTTTACTGGTATCAACATACTGGTTTGGATGGTAGGATTGGGGACTCTGCTGGCAGGTGCCATCGGCGTATCTAATATTATGATGGTAACCGTGAAAGAACGTACCACCGAAATTGGTATCCGCCGGGCAATCGGCGCACGGCCCAAAGATATTCTGCAACAGATTCTATCGGAAAGTATGGTGCTTACTACCATTGCAGGAATGTGTGGAATCTCTTTTGCCGTCATGGTGTTGCAACTGGTAGAGATGGGAGCAAACGCCGACGGAGGAGACGTCCGTTTTCAGGTTACCTTCGGACTGGCAATCGGCACTTGTGCTCTTCTGATCGCACTGGGAATGTTGGCAGGTCTCGCACCTGCTTATCGGGCTATGGCTATCAAACCGATTGAAGCTATTCGAGACGAATAAGGAGGTTGGACGATTTTCGATTTATGAATTATGATTTATGATTGGAAAATCATTGTAGGTCGAGAATTGTTCGGTTGTTTAGCTATGCGAGGGATTTCAATTATTAATCGTAAACAATAAAAATATAAATAAAGTCATGAAAAAGTATCTGAAAATCACATTATTGGTAGTCATTGCTATCATTCTTGTCGGAACATTCGTATTCCTTTATCAGAAGTCTAAACCCAAGGTAATCACTTACGAAATAGTAAAACCGGAAGTCACTGATCTCCAAAAGACTACAGTAGCTACCGGAAAGGTGGAACCGAGAGACGAAATTTTAATCAAACCGCAGATTTCGGGTATTATCGACGAAGTGTACAAAGAAGCCGGACAAGCTGTGAAGAAAGGGGAAGTTATCGCCAAGGTAAAAGTAATCCCTGAACTCGGTCAACTGAATTCTGCGGAAAGTCGTGTGCGCCTGGCAGAGATTAATGCAACACAGGCAGAAACGGATTTTGCCCGTGTAAAGAAGTTGTACGAAGATCAGCTGATTAGCCGGGAAGAATATGAGAAAAGTGAAGTAGCCTTGAAACAGGCTCGTGAAGAGAGACAGACGGCTAAAGATAATCTGGAAATCGTAAAAGAAGGGATTACTAAAAACAGTGCATCGTTCAGTAGTACGATGATTCGTTCTACCATTGACGGGTTGATTTTGGATGTACCTGTAAAAGCCGGTAACTCTGTGATTATGAGTAACACGTTCAATGATGGAACCACGATTGCTACGGTAGCCAATATGAACGACATGATTTTCCGTGGTAATATTGATGAAACGGAAGTGGGACGTATCCATGAACAGATGCCGATCAAACTGACAATCGGAGCTTTGCAGAATCTGACTTTCAACGCCATTCTGGAATATATCTCTCCGAAAGGGGTAGAAACCAATGGTGCCAACCAATTTGAAATCAAGGCTGCAATTACCATTCCGGATTCCGTTCAGATTCGTTCCGGTTATTCGGCTAATGCGGAAATCGTGTTGCAAAGGGCAAATCAAGTATTGGCAGTGCCCGAAAGCACTATTGAGTTTAATGGCGACTCTACATTTGTGTACATCATGACAGATTCAGTGCCTGAACAAAAGTTCCAGCGTACGCAGGTGACTGCCGGAATGAGTGATGGAATCAAGATAGAAATCAAGAAAGGAATAACTGCACAGGACAAAGTACGGGGTGCAGAGAAAAAAGATAAATAATTGAATTCAATGAAAATAATTCGTAAAACTATATCAGCCCTTCTGCTTGCCGGGATCGGAATCACTTCTATCCAAGCGCAGAACAACTCTCCGCAAGCATGGACATTGCGGCAATGTATCGACTATGCTATCGAGCATAATATAGAGATTCGTCAATCGACCAACAGTGTTGAAGCCAATAAAGTGAGTGTAAACACTAGCAAATGGACACGTCTTCCGAATTTGAGCGGTAGCGCCAGCCAAAACTGGAGTTGGGGACGTACTGCTTCTCCGATAGACAACTCGTATAGTGACATTAACAGTGCCAATACCAGTTTCAGCTTGGGAACCAATGTACCTATATTTACCGGTTTGCAGTTATCCAACCAATATTCACTTGCCAAGTTGGATTTAAAAGCCGCTATAGAAGATTTGAATAAAGCCAAAGAAGACATTGCAATCAATGTCACTTCCGCTTATTTGCAGGTTTTATTCAACCAAGAATTAAGTAAGGTTGCTCATAATCAGGTAGATTTAAGCAAAGACCAGCTAAAGCGCATCCAAGGACTTCACGGAGTAGGTAAAGCATCCCCTTCTGAAGTGGCCGAAGCACAAGCCCGTGTCGCACAGGACGAAATGACTGCTGTACAATCAGACAATACGTACAAGTTGTCATTATTAGACCTCACCCAACTTTTGGAATTACCTACGCCTGAAGGATTCGTGCTCGAAAGTCCTAAGGAAGAACTAGAGTTCGAATCTCTCACCCCACCGGATGATATATATACACAGGCTCTTGCTTACAAACCAAGTATTAAGGCTGCAGAATACCGTTTACAAGGTAGTCTTAATAGCATTCGTATTGCTCAAAGTGCATTCTATCCACAACTCTCTTTCAGCGCCGGTTTGGGTAGCAATTATTATACGGTGAGCGGAAGATCAGAAAACAGCTTCGGCAGTCAGATAAAGAACAACCTAAATAAGTATATAGGATTCAATTTGAGCGTTCCGATCTTTAATCGTTTTTCTACACGAAACCGAGTACGCACCGCTCGTTTACAACAAATAGACTTATCTTTGAGATTGGATAACGCAAAGAAAGTACTCTACAAAGAGATTCAGCAGGCTTGGTATAATGCTCTAGCTGCTGAAAGCAAGTACAACTCCAGTGAAGTGGCAGTGAAAGCCAACGAGGAGTCTTTCCGCTTGATGAGTGAGAAATTCAATAACGGCAAAGCTACCTTTGTAGAATATAATGAAGCCAAACTTAATCTGACGAAAGCTCTTTCGGATAAGTTGCAAGCTAAATACGACTATCTGTTCAGGACTAAAATTCTGGATTTCTACAAAGGACAGATCATTGAATAAAAAGAAATATATTTGAGTTTAGTATAGTAGTTCCTTAAAACATATCCGTTGGTTCATTCGTTATTATAGAAAGAACTAACGGATATGAAGTATTTTATCATCATAGTGATCGTAGTGATTAGTAATACATTTTTAGGAGTTGCTAAACCAATGAAAAATCAAGCAGAAATTTATTTTGCAGGAGGATGCTTCTGGGGAACAGAACATTTCCTGAAACAAATTCGAGGAGTAGAAAGTACTCAAGTAGGATATGCCAACAGTAATGTTGCCAACCCGAGTTATGAACAGGTCTGTTCAGGAAAAACCAATGCTGCGGAAACAGTAAAGGTGGTTTATGATCCTAAAACGGTAGATTTAAATTTGCTGCTTGATCTGTATTTCAAGACAATTGACCCTACCAGCCTCAACCGTCAGGGTAATGACCGGGGAACACAGTATAGAACCGGAATTTATTATATAAATAAAGAAGATCTTCCTGTCATTAACCAGGCTATTAAACTATTGTCTACACAATATAAGACTCCTATCGCTATAGAAGTAAAGCCATTGACTAATTTCTATCCCGCAGAGACTTACCATCAGGACTATCTGGATAAAAATCCGGGAGGATACTGCCATATCAATCCTGCTTTATTTGAAATGGCACGCAAAGCCAATGCACCGAAAACAAAAGTGTATCAAAAACCGGATGACTCAACCCTCCGCAAGGAACTGTCGGCGGAACAATATGCAGTAACCCAGAAGAATGCCACCGAACCGGCCTTCCACAATGAATACTGGAATGAGCATCGCCCAGGCATTTATGTTGATATTACCACCGGAGAGCCTTTGTTTGTTTCTACCGACAAGTTCGATTCGGGTTGCGGGTGGCCTAGCTTTTCCCAGCCGATTCAAAAAGATATCATCGCAGAGAAGAAAGATACTTCGCATGGCATGATACGTACGGAAGTGCGCAGTAAAACCGGGGATGCGCATCTGGGACATGTATTCACAGATGGTCCGAAAGAGAAAGGCGGATTACGCTATTGCATCAATAGCGCCTCCCTTCGTTTTATCCCGAAAGAGAAAATGAAAGAGGAAGGTTATGGAGAATATTTGCCGCTCGTTAAATAGGCACCGCACCGGAAAGTAATACAAATCAATATAAGCTGTTTATCAGATAAACAGAACGGTGGATTTCCTCATAGGGCAATCCACCGTTTTTAATGCAGTTAAATTAAGAGAGAGAGAAGGAATTTCACAACTCCTAATTTATTTTTATCTGCTGGCAGTCAACAGAGTTGCTTCATTCGTTGCCGGAGTAGCCACGTTCATAGCCCAGTTCACACTAGATTCTTCAATCCATTTATCATTCCATTTATAGTTCATATAAGCTACCGGCATATTAGCGTCGTTCAATTCGTACACGCTCTTTTCAACAGATGCATCGTAAGCTCTGTGTGAGTCATTCCAACGTGCGTATACCAAAGTGATTTCATTAGAAGAATAAGTATAATCAATCTTGAAGTACGGCAGCCATTTGTCAGTGGAAGCATCCCACTTGAAAGCCTCTTTGGTAGCCATTCTCTTCTGATCGTCATAGGTAAAATCATATTTCATGTGACGATAAAGAGAGCCATCTAATCTGTAAATCACCTTCGATACTACAAGATCACCTACTGTTTCTTCATTAGTAATGAAGTTATTGTTTTGTGCCTTCACTGTTGCATTAGAGATACCTGCAAATACCATAGCAACTAAAACGATCATTCTGAATAATACTGTAGTTTTCATAATTGTATATTTTTTATTTGTTCAACATTCTGTTTATTTGTTCTTCTGTTTATTAGACGGATCAAGTGTCTCAAACGGTTGCAACATTCTGAACTTTTTTTCATTTTTCTTCGTTGTCCGCTTTCGACTATAGATATGCAACGAGCGTGCCAAAAAGATAACAAGCTAATAATCAGAAAGATTACGAAACAGAGTGGTGTACGAAAATGAACAGTTGTACGCTTAGAATCGAAAAACCAATTAAAAAAAACAGTTTATATACTACGAAACAGAATATTGTCTACCTTTGCATCCGATAAATTATCAAAATCAAACGATGAAAAAGAACAGTAAGAAACATATTCTTCTGCTGTCAGCCAGTGGGGGTCTACTCATCTGTCTCATCAGTCTTTATTTAAGTCGCAACGCTCTCTTAAGAAGCATAGTCGACAAACGTACCTCCCATATTGAGCAAACTCACGGGCTACGTATTCATTACGATAATCTGGAAATGAATGGATTGAATGAAATCATCCTCGAAGGTCTCTCTGTTGTACCCGAACAACGAGACACATTACTGACACTCACATCCACTCGTGTCAAACTGAACTTCTGGAAATTACTTAGCAGAAAAATAAAAATACGTTATGTAGCCGCAGACGGAATTACACTTGCATTCACAAAGCGGGATTCCGTCGCCAACTACGATTTTCTTTTTAGAAAGAAACCAGAATATCTCACTCGAACGTCGCCACAAACGGACACCCAAACAAATTATGCAGAAAGAATCAACCAAATATTAAATTTATGTTATGGTTTTATGCCCGAAAACGGACAACTAAACAATATCTGTATCACGGAAAGAAAAAACAATAATTTTGTATCTCTCACTCTTCCTTCTTTTATCATTAAAGAAAATCATTTTCAATCCGTCATCACCATACAAGAAGACAGTTTAGCACAGCATTGGATAGCCGATGGTGAACTGCACCAACATTACAACTCATTAAAAGCAACGCTTTATTCATCTGATTCTCTAAAAGTTTCCATACCTTATATAACACGTAGATATGGTGCTAAGATAACCTTTGACACTTTATCGTATAGCCTGACGAAAGAAATAGGGTCTTCCAAACAAGTCTATCTCAAAGGAAAAGCAAGAGTGAACGGACTGGACGTATTTCATAAAGCCCTCTCTCCTGAAATCATTCATCTCGATCGCGGACAACTCTGTTACGAGATGAACATAAACGGACACTCATTTGAATTGGACAGTACCACCATTGTTGACTTCAACAAGCTCCAGTTCCATCCTTATTTACGGGTCGAGAAGGAGAAGGGAAACTGGCATTTCACTGCAGCAGTCAACAAATCCTGGTTTCCGGCAGACGATCTGTTCAGTTCTCTGCCGAAAGGATTATTCAGTAATCTGGAAGGCATCAAGACAAGTGGTGAGCTGGCTTATCATTTTCTGTTAGACATTGATTTTGCGCAACTGGATAGTCTCAAACTGGAATCTGAATTGAAAGAAAAAGATTTCCATATCATAAGCTATGGAGCTACTTCACTCTCCAAAATGTCCGACGAGTTCATTTACACAGCTTATGAGAATGGAGTGCCGGTACGAACCTTCCCTATCGGTCCTTCATGCAAACACTTTACACCCCTAGACAGCATTTCCCCCATTCTAAGAATGTCCGTCATGCAAAGCGAAGATGGAGCATTCTTTTATCATCGCGGTTTTCTGCCCGATGCCTTACGGGAAGCACTGATTTACGACCTGCAAGTGAAACGCTTTGCACGCGGAGGAAGTACGATCACCATGCAACTGGTAAAGAATGTATTCCTGAACCGTAACAAGAACTTTGCGCGTAAACTGGAAGAAGCATTGATTGTGTGGCTGATAGAGAATGAAAGACTAACTTCCAAAGAACGTATGTACGAAGTATATCTGAATATTGTAGAATGGGGACCGCTCGTTTATGGTATTCAGGAAGCGTCTGCTTATTATTTCAAGAAACGCCCTTCGCAACTGACCACGGAAGAAAGTATTTTCCTGGCTTCCATTATCCCGAAACCCAAGCATTTCCGCAGTTCTTTTGCAGAAGGCGGACAATTAAAGGAGAATATGGAAGGTTACTACAAGCTGATTGCAAAACGTCTTGCACAGCAAGGAGTAATAAGTGAAATCGAGGCGGATAGTATCCGCCCCGATATCCAAGTTACGGGCGCTGCCCGGAATAGTCTAGCCGGTGAAAAACCGGAGTCTAGTTCTCCTACCGCTGAGGAGCAATGAGATTGATATAAATAATAAAGGAATAGGTTATCTTCTTGAACTGCTGTTTCTTTCAGAAGAACGGGAAGAGCTTTGAGTGCTATTACTTCTCGTACTTCCGGAAGAAGAGCGTCTTTCTGTTTGTCCGCTGGAAACATTGCTCCGGGTAGAGCTACCGCTGCTTCGAGTAGAACTCGAACTACCGCTACTACGGCTAGAGGTAGTACTACTGCTACGGCTGGTAGTATTTTCACTACTGCGACTGGAAGAACTGCGACTGGAGCTAGAACTGCCACGATTGGAACTAGAACTGCCACGACCGGAGCTACCACGACTGGAAGAACTATTGTTTCTATCAGAACTGTTATTTCTATTATAGGAACCACTACTATCGTTTCGCCTACTTGAACTTTCCCTTGAGCTGCGACTTGTCTTTCCACTTTCACGGTTGGAACCGCTACTTGTCGAACTTCCGCTTGTCGGTCTGCGATTAGAGCTTGAAGAACCGGAACTTGTTTCCGGACGGGGACGAGTCGACGTACTAGGTCGCGTTGTCGTTCCGAGACGAGACGTATCAGGACGAGTAGATGTGCTTGGACGAGACGTTCCGGGACGTGTTGTTGATGAACCCGGACGGGAAGAATTACCCGGACGTGTCGGTGCATTATGCGGACGAGTGGAAGTATTCGGACGGAACCGGACAGAACCGAAGTCCGAACGACGATAAGAGTGATATACTCTCTGATCTCTCACCCGGTGCGGTGCAGAGTAATGGTTGAAATTAGTATATCTTCCCCGATAGTAGCTTGTATGGTGAAAGTGCGGACGATAATGCGCTCCACAATAAGTACGGTAATGATAAGGCACACCAAAATAGAACAAGCTACGGTTCGGGTAATTGATGTACACCCTGAAACTCCATTTCCCTCCGGTTACATAAATCGGCCGATAGAAATACTCGGCACCGAGAAACCGGCGATACTGCGCATCACTCAATACCCAGCGAAGATCGTCGTTACGGATATCCAAAGCTTCATAATAATCATCCAATGCCCATTCGTAACCACGTGCTACGTAATCCATTATATTACGGACAGAATAAATAAAGTCGTAATTAATCTCATACGCATCATTATATTGCTGTGTACTCAAACTCAATTCATACGCCATCTTATCGGTAAGAAAACGTGTCTCCTTACGTACCTTGCTAGTGCTCATTCCAGCCATTACGGTCATATTGGCAGTCAGGCCGACCGCAAAGAGTAAAAAAAGTATTCGTTTCATAATTCAATCTCCTATCATTTATTATTCCGATAATATTCCTCAATAAACATGCGTAACATATCTCTATAACCGTACAGTTAATAGTATCAACGCCGACCATACCCTATCACAAAATCATTCATCTTGTCCTTGCTGGAAGTAAATGTCAGGGTATTAATCACTGTAAAGAAAGCTTCTTTATCTACAATGCGGGGATACATTATCTTCATAATTTCCATCCGGTCATCGTCAAATGTATAAAGTTTGGTCAGTTGGAGACATTGGGCAGATGTAAAATCAGAACCGGCCAATGCAGCATTAAGCAACTTTATACGATCATCTTTAAAAGGCTCCTTCTTCATCTCATTATAAAACGTTTGAAAGAGCTGATCGTTCATGACCCTGTTGTAACCATATCCTGGGCGGTGTTCTCCTTGTCCCGGACGATGTCCCCCCTGTCCGGGGCGGTCGGGTCTTTCCGGGTGCACGTTATCACGTCCGTCTACCCATATCTCTTTCACTCCCCTACCATCGAAATAAACATAGTCTTTATACAATTTTTCTCCTTTCCATACTCGCTCTCCCGGACGGGTAAAGCGGGTGGCATATACTTCAACAGTATAATGTCCGGGATTCAAATTGGCTATAAAGCAGGTAGTAGTAGGCAAACTGATTTGGTTTCCTCCCAAGTAAACAAGTATCGGAGTATTTCCACCGTCGATACGGATTCCGTTAACAGACTGCGCTTGTAAGGAAAGGGCAGCGAACAGGATGCAGAAACTTATTATAATCTTACGCATAACTTATCTCGTTTTTATTATTTATATCTTTAATCTGATACCACAAAAATAGGGTGAGGAAACTCCCCACCCCAATGATTCTCTCTATTCGTATGTAGGGAAATCCCTATTCTGTTTAGGAATCCGCCAAAACAATGCCATCCTCGTGCAAGGTAATCAGACGTTTCTTATACAAGTCGCCCACTCCTTTCTTAAAGGTTTTCTTGCTGACACCAAACGTGTCGTAGATATCTTCCGCAGGACTTTTATCATTCAAGTTAATTCGTCCCCCGTGCTCTTTGATATAGTCTAGCAGCGTTTTCGAAAAATCGTCAATCTTTTCAAAACCGGGTTTCTGAAGAATCAAATCTACCTTACCATCTTCACGCACCTGTTTCACAAAAGCTTTCATTTCCATCCCTGTCTCCAACGGACAGAATATTTCATTTTCATACAATAAACCGCTATACATATCATCTATAATTGCCTTAAAGCCTAAGTCCGTCTTCTGCCAGATAAGAATATTCACCTCTGCTCCCGGAGTATATTCCGGCTTTTCTTTCGACAGATAACGTTCCACTTTTGCTGAAGCCACAATACGGTAACTCTCTTCATCCACATGTGCATGAACCACGTATTTCCGTCCAACCTGCATTTTCATCTTCTGCTCACGGAACGGCACAAACAGGTCTTTCATCAATCCCCAGTTCAGGAAAGCTCCGTATTGATTTACCCAGGAGACTTCCAGACAAGCAAACTGTCCGACCTGCACTAACGGGGTCAGTGTCGTAGCAATCAGCCTCTCATCCATATCCAGGTAAAGAAACACATTCAAAAAATCTCCTATCTTACAATCCTTATCTATTATATTAATACTTTCAAGGTTTATTACAAAAGTAGTGATTTACTTGAAATACTGCATGTCATTAGAGAAAAATATAAGACGGAACACATAAATACAGAAACTATGAACATTTTTTCTAATAGAGAAACATGAAAGAGGCGTAATTTAGCCACCGTTCTCTATATCCCAAGGTAACTTTAAATACTCACACCTAATATATAAAATGGAAATGAACAGAAAAAACATCTATTTGGCAGTTTTGCCTGCATTACCCTGGATTCTGACCAATTGTTGCCAAGCTCAAACAACAGACAATCGTCCGAACATCATCCTTATTTTGGCGGATGACATGGGATACTCAGACATCGGTTGTTATGGTGGAGAGATACAAACGCCGAATTTAGATAAATTAGCGAGCGAGGGATTACGTTATCGACAGTTTTATAACGGAGCAAGAAGTTGCCCGACACGTGCCAGTCTATTAACTGGTCTTTACGCACACCAAGCAGGAATGGGCTGGATGACTACTGCCGACATGCAACGTCCTCCCTATCAGGGATGCCTCAACAACGAATGTGTAACCATTGCTGAAGTTTTAAAAAGTGCAGGTTACAGTACGTATATGAGCGGTAAATGGCACGTCAGTAGCGAAAGAAAAAATTCCGGAGGCGTCCAGGAACATTGGCCCAACCAACGGGGATTTGATGAATTTTATGGTATCGTAGGAGGAGCAGCCAACTATTTCAATATGAAGTATAACCGAAACAATCAACAGTTTCATTCCCCTAAGGACGGTACATTCTATTTTACCCACGCAATCAGTGACAGTGCCGCAGTATTCATCAAACAGCATTCATTCGAAGAAAACCCTTTGTTTCTTTATTTGGCATATACTGCACCACACTGGCCACTTCAAGCTCTACAAAAAGACATAGACAAATATGTGGATGTCTACAAAGCAGGATGGGATCAACTACGTGAGGCCCGTTTCCAACGCCAGAAAAGAATGAGACTCTTTTCTCCAGATGTGCAAATGTCTCCACGCGATGAAGCTATTCCGGCCTGGGACAGTCTTCCAAAGGAAGAACAAAAAGAATTTGCCATGCGCATGGCTATTTATGCAGCTCAAATTGATGCAATGGATCAAGGAGTGGGACGTGTTGTAGAAGAATTGCGTAAAAAGGGGCAACTGGACAATACAATTATTATGTTCCTGAGTGATAATGGAGCCTGTGCTGAATTTATCAGTAGCGGAAAACGAAAGGCAGTAGACGGTAAGGAAGATACTTTCGAAAGTTACCGCAGAAATTGGGCGAATGTAAGCAGTACGCCTTACAAAGAATATAAACACCATACCAATGAGGGTGGGATCGCTACCCCTCTAATCGTTCATTATCCGAAAGGAATCTCCCAAAAGCTCGATAACTCATTCGTTAATGAATACGGACATATCACAGATATCATGGCCACATGCGTAGATTTCGGTAAAGCATCCTATCCTACCACATATAAAGGACATACCATTGTTCCGATGCAAGGAGTCAGTCTCCGACCGAATTTCATCGGAGAAAACACAAAACGCGGGAAAACATTCTGGGAACATGAAGCCAATATTGCTGTAAGAGAGGGAAAATGGAAGATAGTCACCAAAGTGATCGAAGGACAATCATTTGACGAAAACACCATTCACCTATATGACATGAACGCGGACCCGACAGAGCTAAATGATCTTGCGACCACCTATCCTCAAAAAAAGAATGAATTATACACAGCCTGGAAAGAATGGGCTGACAAAGTAGAGGCACTCCCGCTGGATACACGTTCTTATGGAGAACGTCGACGTGATTACAAACGTCGGTGTATAAACGGACAATTCGATGATAACTTTGGCGACTGGAAGTATGGTGCTACCAACACAGCAGAAATCTATTTTTCTATAGACAGCGCCCACACAATCAGTGGAGACAAAACAGCCCGTATCGATATCAAAAAAAGTGGAGAAAAACCGGCAAATGGATTTCTGAAATGGATGTTCAATGCCAAAGCCGGAGAAAAGGTCTCCATCAGATTCAAAGTACAAGCAGAGAAAAAGTTCCCCATTATATTCCGATTGGAGAGAGAGCAGAACCTGGCTACAAAGCTCATTGATGTCCCCCTTTCTCTTACTACTGATGTCCGTACTTTCGAATTCAAAGATATTCCAATCAAGGAGAATGGAAATTATCAGCTGGTATTTTATGTAGGAAAATCAAATGGAGTAATCTGGGTAGATGATGTTGAACTAGACATAAAATAAAAGTAGAATACGGTTATATAGGGTCTGTGGACAGGTGAAAACACATAATTCCTATTTTTAGATAGATTTTTTCTACTTGTCATTTACACCAGAACCTATCTTTGGAAAATAAAATGACCAGACATATAAATCAATAAAATATGAAAAACTATTTAGTAAGCCTTGCACTGGCGGCTGGATGCACAGCCAGCATGTATGCACAACAAACGGAGAAACCGAACTTGGTATTATTTATAGCCGACGACTGTTCGTTTTATGATCTTGGATGTTATGGAAGCCCGGATTCCAAAACACCCAACATCGACCGCTTTGCAACACAAGGAATACGCCTCACGAAAACATACCAGGCTGTTCCAATGTCTTCTCCCACTCGTCATAACTTATATACAGGCGTATGGCCTGTAAGAAGTGGAGCATTCCCCAACCATACCCGCGCCAATGAAGGAACTTTGAGTGTAGTTCAACAACTTCATCCTCAAGGTTACAAAGTAGCTTTAGTAGGAAAATCACATGTGGCTCCCGACTCGGTATTTCCATTCGATCTTTACGCACCGACACTGCAAGGAGGGGATATTGATTTCGACGCTATCCGCAAATTCATCTCCGAGTGCAAAGATAAACATGAACCATACTGCTTACTAGTAGCTTCCCGTCAACCCCATACTCCCTGGAATAAAGGGGATGCTTCCCAATTTGATGCAGATAAACTAACTGTTGCACCAATGTATGTAGATATACCTGAAACACGCAGAATGTTGACGCACTACCTGGCTGAGATTAACTATATGGATAATGAGTTCGGCACCTTGTTATCTATCCTTGACCAGCAAAAAGAGACTGACAAATCAGTAGTAGTATATTTAAGTGAACAGGGAAACAGCCTGCCATTTGCCAAATGGACCTGTTATGATGCAGGTGTACATTCTGCTTGCATCGTTCGCTGGCCCGGCGTGATAAAACCTCATTCAGAAAGTGACGCATTGGTAGAATATGTGGATATAGTTCCCACTTTCATTGATATCGCAGGAGGAAAACCGATTGCTCCGGTAGATGGAAAAAGTTTCAAAAACGTATTGACTGGCAAAGAAAAGACACACAAACAATATACTTTCTCGCTGCAGACAACCAGAGGTATTTACAAAGGTTCTCCATATTATGGCATCCGCTCCGTATCAGACGGACGATACCGCTACATCGTGAATCTTACTCCGGAAGCCAAATTCCAGAATACAGAAGTCTTTTCTCCTTTATTCAAACAATGGGAAACGAAAGGAGAGACCGATAAACATGCCTGGGAAATGACACACAAATATCAATATCGTCCGGCTATCGAATTATATGATGTGGAGAAAGATCCCTATTGTATGAAGAACCTGGCAGATGATCCCAACTATAAAACAAAAATCAACGAACTGGATAAACAGCTGAAAGGCTGGATGAAATATTGTGGAGATGAAGGGCAAGAGACGGAAATGGATGCATTGAACCATTTAGCTAGCAATCTACAAAAGGATATTACAACCAAAGAGAAGAAAAACAATCAATCAACCAAAGGCAAGAAAAAAAGGAACAAAAAGCATTAATATCAGAATATAGCATAAGATAATGATTATTATCGGGCAACATGCCATTGTTTTCACCATTCGCAATGGTATGTATGAGCCTATACATTATCTTATTTACATATAAACAACCCAATAAAATAATACTATATGGAAAAATCATTAATTAGCCTGTGTTTATTAAGCGGCTTGTCAATAGGCAATAGCTTTGCCCAAACACCTTCCAAACCCAATATTTTATTAATAGTAGCTGATGACTGTGCGTACTATGATATTGGATGTTTTGGGGCTGTAAACAATAAAACACCCAACATAGATGCATTAGCCCGTCAGGGAATTAAATTCAACTGTGCATATAATTCTGTATCTATGAGTACGCCAACCCGTCATTGCCTTTATACAGGAATGTATCCGATGCATCATGGTGGTTACGCAAACCATAGCCGTGTAAACGACGACGTGAAGTCTCTTCCAAGCTATTTGGGAGAACTAGGTTATCGAGTTGGATTAGCAGGAAAATGGCATATCAATCCTTTAGCTAATTTCCCATTTGAAGAAGTTTCAGGATTTCCAAAAGGGTGTACGAGTCCCAAAACAGACTATACTACAGATGGAATCAAAGAATTTATGGGACGTGAAACCTCGCAGCCTTTCTGTCTGGTTCTAGCTTCTATTAACCCTCATGTCCCTTGGACAGGTGGCAACGCCTCCGTTTTTGACCGGAAAAAGCTTCAACTACCTCCACATTTTGTGGATACCGAAGCAACACGCGAATATTACGCTAGATATTTAGCAGAAATAGGACTGCTGGATCAACAAATAGGAGATGCCATGAAGATTTTGCAGGACAAAGATTTGCTTAAAAATACCCTTATCATTTTCATATCCGAACAAGGCCCACAGTTCGCGGGAGCCAAATGGACCAACTGGAGTGCAGGTGTAAAGTCAGCGATGCTTGCTTCTTGGAAAGGAGTTATCCGACCGGGGACGGAAACTTCTGCAATCGTGCAATATGAGGATATTCTTCCCACCTTCATTGAAATCGCAGGTGGCAATGTACCTGATGTTATAGATGGAAAAAGCCTCGTAAATATATTACAAGGCAAAACAGAAAAACATCATAAATATGCTTATCATGTTCACAATAATATCCCGGAAGGTCCAGCTTATCCTATCCGCTCCATTTCAGATGGGAAATATCGTTTAATCTGGAACTTAACTCCAGAAGCAACATACATAGAGAAGCATATTGAAAAGAATGAATGGCATGTCTCCTGGAAAACTCAAGACACAGAACAGGCCCGGAGAATATTGAAGCGTTATCAACATCGCCCCGAGTATGAATTGTATGACATAACGAAAGATCCATTTGAACTTGATAATCTTGCAGATAAAATAGAGTACAAACAGAAGAAAGCGGAACTCATTCGAGAATTAGAAAGCTGGATGAAACAACAAAAAGATACAGGGATAGACAAAGATGTACCACGTACACCTAATAAAAAGAGAGCCCAAAATCCCTCTGCCGCTTAACTAAAGCTGTATCTAAATAATCACACAGCAAAATTTATGATTAATAAATAATTAGTACGGATGGATGCAAAATGTATTCATCCGTTAGAAATCCTTTGATTAATTTGTTAACTATATCCTTAATATCATGAACAACATTAAGTTTAAACGATGTCTATGGCTGGTAATCATATTCTTATTATGTCAGTCAGGATATGCACAGCAAGCTATAACAGTACGAGCCAAAGTTGTAGACAGTAGTGACAACCGTCCTTTAATTGGGGCTACTGTAAGTGTCAGAGGGACTTCCCAAGGTGTAATAACTGATCTTGACGGATTCTTCCAGTTAAAAGTTCTTCCTCATCACAAATTAGTTATATCCTATGTAGGGTACAGGAAACTGATTATTGATGCCAAAGAAGCTAAAAAAGCAGGTACAATAGTCTTGTCGAGTGACAGTGAAGAGTTAGACGAAATTATTGTTGTGGGTTATGGTATCCAGAAAAAAGCATCCACAGTAGCATCTATCTCAACAACTAAAGGAGACGACTTATTGCAAGGAGGAAGCCTCAACAGTGTATCAGAAGCTTTGCAAGGAAAACTAAACGGTGTAGTAGCAATCAATTCCAGCGGAATGCCCGGAGAAAATTCCGCCAGCATCTTCATCCGTGGTAAAGCATCCTGGAACGGAACCTCTCCTCTCGTATTGGTAGATGGAATCGAACGTAACATGAATGATGTAGACTTCAATGAAATCGAATCCATTTCCGTTTTAAAAGATGCGTCTGCAACCGCTGTATATGGTGTCAGAGGAGCTAACGGAGTTATCTTACTGACCACCAAACGCGGTTCCAAACAAAAGGCTAAGATAACCTTCACAGCAAACCTTGGATTCAAGCAGATGACAACCAAATTGGATTGGGCAGATTACATCACCTCCATGAAAACATATAACGAAGCACTGGCCAATGATAACAATTGGGACAAACAAATTCCAACCTCGACCATCCAGGCATGGGAACAAGCATACGCCACAGGCAATTATGGCCCATACAATGATGCTTTTCCAGAAGTGGATTGGTTTGATGAGATAACTAAAGATTTCGGTTTTTCTCAAAACTATAATGTCAACGTCCAAGGAGGAATGGAAAAAATGGATTATTTTATCTCATTAGGTTATCAATATGATGGAGGTAACTATAATATAGACAAACAAGCTGATTTTGATCCACGTTATTACTACCGCCGTTATAACTGGCGCGCGAATTTCGACTTTAAGCTGACAAACACCACCACTTTCTCTGCTAATGTAGCAGGTAATATGGGATACCGGAACAAACCGAGCGGGGGAACCAACTTCGCAAAAACATTTCAGGCCCCCAATAATACATTTCCTATTAAATACAGTGACGGATATTGGGGAGATATTTCAGAATCAGGCTATAATCTTATAGCCAATATGAACACCAAAGGGCAGAATATGCTTAAAAAATTTCAAGGATGGTACGATTTTATATTGAAACAAGATTTATCTTTCGTCACGAAAGGATTATCAGCCAAAGCACGTGTATCTTATAATCAATTTATGAGTACAGAATCAAAAATCATAGTAGGGTTAGTCCAAGGAATAAACGGTGCATTTGCAGAAAAGAACTCCTCTATAAGATATTATCGTGAATATGATTATGCGAATCCTATTTATAACGAAGACGGAAGCATCTCCTATCCACTAAAACAAAACAAACAGTTTCCAAGTGAATATCAAGATGATGAAAGATATCCTGTTAATTCGAATTACGATGCATTGAATGATGTAGGAAGGCGTTTATATTACGAATTTGCATTAGAATACAATCGCCAGTTCGGGGCACATAAGATATCGGCACTAGCCTTAATGAACAGGCAGATCATAGAAAACAAAGGAAAAGAGAATGTAATGCAGTTTCCCTCCTATACGGAAGACTGGGTGGGTCGCGTCACTTACAACTGGAAAGAACGCTATCTGGGCGAAGTAAATATGGCCTATACCGGATCTGAAAAGTTTGCTCCCGGTCATCGTTTTGGCTTCTTCCCTTCTTTCTCTTTAGGATGGAGAATTTCAGAAGAACCGTTCATCAAGAAAAAATTCGGAAGTGTACTTACCAATATGAAAGTCAGATATTCTTATGGCCAGGTAGGTAGCGACGCAGGCGCTCCTCGTTTCAATTACATTCAGATCTATAATCAAGCTAATAACGTCCAGTTCGGAGATTCACAAAATGTTGGTTTCGGTCCAACTTTCAAAGAAGGTACGATGGCAGACCCATTATCCACATGGGAAGTTGCCACCAAGCAAAACTTAGGACTAGAACTTAGTCTATGGAATAAGCTATCCATGAGTATAGACTTGTTTAATGAGCGTCGTACCGGAATTTTAATGGCTCCCCGCACCACACTGGCATGGTATGGTATCGGTCTGCCTTCTTTGAATATGGGAGAAACAAAAAATCATGGATTCGAACTGGATTTAGGATGGCATGATAAAATTGGTAAAAATTGGCGTTATTCCATGAATTACAGCTTATCGATGAATGAAAACCGCATTGTGTTTAGAGATGACCCTTCAGACTTGGAAAGTCATCTGAAGGAAGCCGGCAAACCCATCGACTGGCAAGCCCGCTTTCTGGCAGTCGGCAATTATGAAACAATCGATGATGTGTTTAATCATGCACAAACGGCAATAGGACAAGCTTCTCCTCAAAAAGTAATTCCGGGAGATCTAGTTTATATTGATTACAATGGTGACGGAATACTCAATATAAACGACAAAGCCGCTGTTTCACAAATGAATTATCCACAGACTACCATGTCACTTAATTTAGGACTGGAATACAAAGGCTGGGGCTTGAATGCTATGATTTACGCTCCTCTAGGTGTTTATAAATTGCAATTCGACCAATATTTATGGGACTTTCCCGAAAGTAACATCAAAGCACAACCGGATGTATTAAACCATTGGACTCCGGAAAAAGCAAATACCAATAAAGTTATGCGCCCCGCACTTCATCTGGACAGAGGACATAATTCGGTACAAAGTACTTACTCTTATGCTAATCACTCATATGTCAGATTGAAACATCTGGAGTTAAGTTACAAATTCCCCAAAAAACTATTGAAGCCATTAAGTATAACAGCATGCCAGTTCTATATCAAGGGGAATAACTTACTTACATTTTCTAACGTAGATAATCGCGTAGATCCTGAAACAGGAGGTGCGGATACTTATCCGATCGTACGCACTTATACCGTAGGAACACGCATCACATTCTAATATTCAATAAAACTAATTAACCATGAAACGATTCAAAATATTCCTTATATCAATCGTATTGCTGACAATCGGAAGTTCTTGTGAAGATTTTCTGGATAAATCGCCGGATATGGGATTGTCTGACAAAGACGTATATAAAAGTTATGAGACGATCAGAGGATTTCTGGATATTTGTTTTACAGAATTAGAACAAATATTCGGAGATGACAATAACTCTGACGGTTGTCCGCACGTCGGATGCTTTTCGGACGAAATGGTAATGATATTCAATAAATCAACAGTATTAACGCTAAACTCCGGAAACTGGCTAAGAGCTAAACAAGACGAAACATTCGAACTTGGAGTAAAAGGTCCAACTAGTATTCATTCGGCATATAAAGCCATTCGAATTGCCAATCTGGTACTCGCAAACTACACAAAAGTTCCGGGAATGACTGAAGAACAAACAAATGAAATTTTGGGACAGGCACACTTTTATAGAGCATGGTTCTATTTTCAGTTACTCAAACGTTATGGAGGTATGCCTATCTTCGATCATCCATTCCTCGAGAATGGAGAAGAAAAGATTCCTCGCGTCACTTACCATGAATCTCACCAATGGATGATGGAAGATATTGAAGCTGCCATATTCATGCTACCGGAAGCATGGGATGACAGCAATACCGGACGTCCTTCCAGAATAGCTGCCATGGCTTTCAAATCAATGGCACAACTATATGATGCCAGTCCGCTCATGCAGAATGATTTAAATTCTACTGAAATAAAAGAATACGATAAAGAAAGAGCTAAACTGGCGGCCCAATCAGCCATGAAGGTAATAACCTATATCAATACGCACCCGGATCAATACCGCCTGATGGATCAAAGTGAATATAAGGATATATTTTATTTTACTTTTCCACCGAGTCATCAGCCCGAACACGTTTGGTATAACCGCGCTCCTATGGCAGGAGGACTCACCACTGTGAAATCATTATGGCTCTACGCAGATCTGGCAGGAGGAACCCAAGTGGCAGCCTCCACATATAACGCCCCTACACAGAACATGGTAGACTTATTCGAGAAAAAAGGAAAGGATGGAAATTATTATCCGATCGAAGATTCAAGAGCAGCCTATGACAATCAAAAGCCATGGACAGACCGCGATCCCAGATTAAAGAATAATATTTTAGTACCCGGTGAAGAATGGGGAAAGAATAGCAGTAGCAAACCTCTGTACATCACAACATTTGAAGGAGGAAAAGCTTCTGAAGATATGAAAACTTTGAAAAACATCAACAACCGTCAACAAACAGGATACTTATGTAAGAAGTTTCTATGGCCTGAAGCAAATCGTTATACAGCCCAATGGGATAAATATCGTGTCATCACACCATATATCCGTGTAGCGCAAGTCTATCTGGATTTCGCCGAAGCCTCATTTGAAGCAACAGGAAGTGCGACACAAAAAGTGGAAGAATGCGACTTATCTGCTGAAGATGCATTAAATATTGTTCGCAAACGTGCCGGCATCACAGCTCTTACACAAGACCGGGTTACTGATCCTGACTTATTCAGAGAAGCACTACGCAAAGAGAGAGCTGTCGAATTAATGTTTGAGAATCATCGTTGGTGGGACATCAGACGTTGGATGATCGCCCATGAACTGTTCAGCCAAACGTATCCGATTAAAGGAATCAAAGCGACTCCCGTCGATCCCAAAGTGGCCATAAATAAAATGAAGTTCACCTATACAATAGTGGATGTAACTCCTGAAGTCAGAAATTTTGCGATGCGCAACTATTGGTATCCATTCCCCAAAACAGATGTGGCAAGTAGTAACGGCACACTCCAACAAAATCCGGGATGGTAATTTATTCATTTAAAATTTGTATCACATGAAAAAACATATATTATATAAATGGACTATACTTGCAGCGGGAGTCCTTATTCTCTATCCGGGTGTAGCGACGGCTCAATCTTTGCACGAAGAGGTACTTGCTACCGATACAGCTATCATCGAACGGTTAGATGGAGGAATAACATCACAAAAAGAATTCGTGGGAGCTGCCAATTATATACCTGTTGAAGAATTAAGAAGTTTTCCGGATTTGAACGTCGTCAACGCTCTACAGGGAAAAGCACCGGGACTCATAGCAAGATGGGGAGACGGAGGCTTAGGCTTCAACACATCCAACTTGTTTATACGCGGTCAACACACCAATGGAAACAGTCAGGCTATTGTCATCATTGACGGAATAGAACGATCTTTAGATGACCTTTTGGTAGAGGAAATCGAATCTATAGAAGTCCTGAAAGATGCTGTAGCCAAAGTTTTATATGGTCCGGCGGCTGCAAACGGAATTATCAAAGTAACAACCAAGAAAGGAAAGATCGGGAAACGAAAGATACGTACCACCGTAGAGGGAGGAATCATGCACGTAACCCGCACACCGAAATACCTCGACTCTTACAATTATGCCACGCTATACAACGAAGCACGGGCAAATGACGGTCTGGCTCCCATCTACCAACCCGGACAATTGGAAGGATATAAGAACAGCACCGGTGTTAATGATTTATTATACCCTAATGTAGATTATATAAATGAATTTACACGCAAACAAAGTTTCTACCGAAAAGCTACCGTCGAGTTTATTGGAGGAAGCAGAAATATGAAATATGCGATGGTAGCCGGATATACCGGGGCAAACGGCCTGGAGAAACTTGGAGAAAGACAAAACTTGAATCGTCTGAACCTTCGAGGTAATTTGGAAATTCGAATCACCGATTATATGCGTGTCAAAGCCGGTGTAGGAGCACGATTGGAAATTAAGGATTGGGGAAGCAAAGACGGAACAGGCATCTATAATGCTATTTCCACCAATCGTCCCAATGAATATCCGTTCATTATAGCTCCGGAAAACATCGGTCTACCTCCCGCAGAAGACGGAGTTCCTTATTTCGGAACCAGTGACCGTTTTTCTGATAATCTATATGCAGATGTCGTATATGGCGGTAATTCATCAGAGCGATATATGTCCAGCCAAGCTGATTTAGGATTAGATCTGGATTTTAATAAATATATCAAAGGATTGACAGCAGAAGCATATCTCACTTTCGATAATTATAACGTCACCAGACAATCCTTATCAAAAGTATATGCCACTTATGATATACGTCCGTATAAAGACGAAACAGGCAACGAACAGATACAATTCACGCAAAAACGGAAACAGAATCTACCGAAAGACTATTCCATCTCTAACAATAGCGTGAAACGGACATCCGGTTGGAGAACCAATATATCCTATAATCGGGTATTCGGTATTCATGATCTAGGAGCAACCATCGCATATCGTTATTACAAAACGGAACGACAAGGGCAAAATCAAGATATCATTGACGCCAGTTACTCTCTTCGACTGAATTATGGATACGACAAACGGTATTTGGCAGAGACAGCGTTGGTTTATATGGGGTCCAACAAATTTATGGATGACCACAAATACTTTTTCTCACCCACAGTCGGCATCGGCTGGGTGCTTTCCAATGAACAGTTTATGAAGAACATTGAAACAATTAACTTTCTGAAACTGAAAGCAAGTTTTGGAGTACTAGGTTATGCAGGAAATACCGGTTATAGTTTATATCAAACTACCTGGAAAGAGAATGGGACGGTAGGTTTGGGTGAACAGAATAAGAACAACTCCTATATCACTTCCCTAATCCGTTATGGAAATCCGAATTTAAAATGGGAAAAATCGGCGGAACTGAATATAGGTATTGAAGGCCGCCTTTTACAGAACCGTTTACGGGGTGAAATTAATTATTTTCACGAAAGGCGTTGGGATATTATAGGAACAAATTCGAGCCACTATACAGATATGATAGGAGATTATCTATATGCAGAAAATAGGGCCGAAGTAAAGAATCAAGGAGTAGAAGCATCTATCAGTTGGTTTGACAGCCCAATAAAGGATTTCTCGTATGAAGTCGGCTTAAACCTGACCTTTTCCAAAAACAAACTGATTAAAGCGGATGAACTGGACAACATAGAAGACTACCGTAAGAAAATCGGGCAACCTACCGATCACATTTTCGGTTTACAGGCAGAAGGATTATTCGGTAAAGATATTCCTTTGAATGGTCACGCACCCCAAAGCTTCGGTCCTTATCAGAACGGGGACATAGCCTATGCCGATCTAAACGGAGACGAGATTATCGATAGCCGTGACGAAACGATAGTCGGTAATAACTTTCCTCGAATTTCATGGGGAATAGATGTAGATTTACACTACAGAAATTGGGGGCTCTATATACAGGGAGTAGCCGAAACCGGAGTAGACAAACTCCTATCGAACACTTACTATTGGAACACCGGTTTAGGAAAGTATTCAGATAGGGTGCTCGACCGCTATCACGAAACGCAGAATCCTCAAGGCAGTTATCCCCGTTTGACCTCCACTGACGGAAAGAACAGCTTCCGCAATTCCAGCTATTGGGTAAGAAACAGTGCCTTTTTCCGTTTGAAAAACATTGAATTGAGCTATACTTTCAAATTCAAGAAGAAAAACATAGCCCAGAATCTGAAATTATTTGCACGAGGAGCCAATTTATTTGTCATTTCCGGTTTCAAAGACATGGACCCGGAACGTCCGGATGCAGGTATTACCAATTACCCGGTACTCGCAACTTACACAGGAGGGCTTTCTGTTACTTTCTAAAAAAAGAACGTAGTTAATTTATAAAAACAAAAACAATATATGAAAATAGGTAGCATACTAATATTATCCGTCCTTGTTCCTTTCTTGCGAGGATGTATTAGATACAAAGACAGTCAATGAATGGGATGATAATAAAGTCTGGAAACTTTCAGACTTGGCACAAGGAGTATTAATGCAAGCTTACTCTGCTATTCCTAATACTCCCAACTGTTTTGACAATAACTTCCTGGATGCAGCAACAGACAATGCCGTAACCAACTCTTATGGTTCAGGTGTCTACAAAGCAGCCATCGGAGGGATTACCGGAGCCGATAATCCCATCGGAAACTGGGATGGATGTTATAAGCAAATGCAAAATATCCATGAATTTCTGGAAAAGGGCTTACGCGATGATTTAAGCTATGACCGTACCAATCCGGAAACGGATGCTGCCATCAAAAAACGATTGGAAGGCGAAGCGCTCTTCCTTCGCGCCTGGTGGGGATTTGCACTGTTGCAACGTTATGGCGGCCGTACTGATGAAGGGGAAGCTCTAGGTTATCCCATTATCACTCATTTTGTCACCATAGAAGAAGCGAAGCAACTAGAAAAGTTCAAACGAAACACCTATCAGGAATGTGTACGCCAGATCTTACAAGATTGCGACCTGGCTATGAAAAAATTACCTGCCACTTATACGGGCGACGACGCTATCGTAGGTGTAGGCAATATAGGCCGTGCAACGTCAATGGCAGCAGCCGTCTTAAAGTCCAGAGTAGCATTATATAGTGCAAGCCCGGCTTTCCAATCTTCGGATACAATTACCTTAAATCATGGAAGTGATTATTCAGTTATCGACCCGGAAGGTTATCAAAAGCAATGGGAACAGGCAGCTCTTATCTCCAACGCAGTACTACAACTACAAGATTTTGGTAAATATACTCCGTTGAAAGCCAACAATATCGCTGATGCTCCAACTACAACACCGACCGATTTTGTATTCCGCAGCTACTTCAATACTAACGGGATGGAAGCAAATCATTTTCCTCCCTTTTATAGGGGAACAGCCCACACGGTTCCTTCACAAAATCTAGTGGATGCCTTCCCGGCTATTGATGGTTATCCAATTGGTGAGAGTGCTGAATATGATCCGGATTTCCCCTATGAAAAACGTGACAAGCGTCTGGTTCTAAACGTTTACTACCAAGGACGTTCATTTGGTGATAATAATACCAACATAGATGTTGTTGCCGGAGGCAAAGATTCCAAAGAATTTCATCCCCAAGCGAGCCGCACCGGTTATTACCTCGCCAAATTCATGTCGAGAAAAAAAGATATGCTAGCTCCCATCCAGAAACTATCTGCCATTCATTACAACCCGCTTCTCCGTAAATCAGAAGTATTCCTGAACTTTGCAGAAGCCTCTAATGAAGCCTGGGGACCGAAAGTGAAAGGACCGGACTGTCAGTATTCAGCCTATGACGTACTGAAAATGATTCGTCACCTATCCGGAGGACTTCCTGAAAACGATGCTTATCTGGAAGAAATGAGTGCCAGCAAAGAACAGTTCCGCAAGTTAGTTCAGAATGAACGCAGACTCGAACTGGCTTTCGAAAATCAACGATATTTCGATATGCGTCGCTGGTTGCTGCCATTAGACGAATCAGTAAAAGGAGTGATTGTGACAAGAGACGCTAACGGTACTCTGTCCTATGCCACAGAAACAGTAGAAGAGCGTAAGTTCAACGACGTACGTTTCTACTATCTCCCTCTTCCTCACGCAGAACTATTAAAGAACCCCAATCTGAAAAACAATATCGGATGGGATAATAACTAATAAACGTAATGATTATGAAAATGAAAAAACTTCAAATAGCATTGTTATTCCTATTGACCGGACTCACTTCCTGTTATGAAGATTACATAGAAGATTATGAAACCACTTCTGCCGGATTCGCCATCAGCAATCCTCTGCGAACCGTTATATCCGACCGTAACATGTCGATCTATGTAGGTGTTTCTTTAGGAGGAAAACGCGAAGTGGACAAGGCGGACTGGGCTAAATTCACCATTGACGAATCACTACTCAACGGCACCGGGTTCACACTTCTGCCGAGTAACTATTACACGCTGGGCGACCCGGAAACATTCCGGGTACGCAAATCCACTCTACCTGTTGCAGATGTAGAAATCAAATTCACGGATGCTTTCTATGCTGACGAACGAACCCATGAAGTGCATTATGCCTTGCCCTTCAGAGTGATAGAAAGTTCTATGGATCAAATTCGCGAGGGAGGAGAAACATCTGTTGTTGCTATCAAATATGCAAGTTCTTTCTCCGGAACCTATTATCTGACAGGCAATGTGGTAGAACTGGACGAAGCCGGAAACCCGATAGAATCTACACGACAATCATACGGTGATAAACAGGACATCATCAAAAGTCCCACATGCGTATTGACAACACTAAGCAAGAGTGAACTCATTCGTCCGGGGATTGGAGATCCAGCAACTGACAAAAAGGACAATCTACGACTAACATTTGAAAACAATGGAAATTTCGGTGGCAACTATAAAGTACAAATCGGTACTGAAAAAGGGTTCCGCCCCGTTGAAGCAATAACCGGAAACTACATCCACAAAAGTGAAGAATATACTTTCAACGGTAATGGAGACGTGCCTTGCCCGGAAATTACGCTGAAATATATCTATGAAATGGACGGAAAGCATTATAAGGTTGATGAGAAGCTCGTATTACGTCGTGATCCTATAGATGATCTGCGTATTGAGACTTGGTAACAATATACTAATGAAACCGGAGACTCATAGTATCATAAGAATCAATCATAGAACAAGATGAAAATATCAGTAAGAAAGACGAGCACACTGTCAACAGCGTTACTGGCAATACTGCCCATAGCGAAAGCGTCCGCACAGCACACCACTCCCTCCCATCCCGATAAACCCAATATCGTTATCATCCTAGCTGACGACCAGGGATACGGAGGAGTGAACTGCTATCCGCACATCAAAAAGATTGTAACACCCAATATCGACAAACTGGCGGCAAGCGGTGTGCAATGCATGCAGGGATATACATCAGGACATCTGTCAAGCCCCACACGCGCCGGGCTGATGACCGGAAAATATCAGCAGAGTTTCGGTTTCTATGGACTTTCCACTCCACACGTAGGTGGAATTCCCCAAGATCAAAAACTATTAAGTGAATACTTGGTGGAAAACGGATACGACACCGCATGTATCGGCAAATGGCACTTGGGAGATTATATCCGAAGTCACCCCAACAATCGTGGTTTCCAGACGTTCTTCGGTTTCATTAACGGGCTGCACGATTATTATGATCCGCTGGTAGGAGGCTCATGGGACGGAGTCTACAATGGACTGGCTTTTACACTGGATAATATGGAACCTGTGACGGAGATGGAATATTCCACCTACGAATACACCAAACGCGCAGTGGATTTTATTCAGAAAAATGCCGACCACCCTTTCTTCCTATATCTGCCTTACAATGCCATACACTCTCCTTTGCAGGCACCCGAAGAATTAATTGGAGAACTGGCTATCAATCCGCAGGAAATCGGCAAGGATGATATTGGTCGTGCCATGACTTTCGCACTTGACCAGGGAGTGGGAAAAGTGGTAGAAACATTGGAACAGCTGGGATTGCGCGACAATACCATCATCTTCTACCTAAGTGACAACGGAGCCGTGGAATACAGTGATAAATGGGAATTCAGAGGACGGAAAGGGTCATACTACGAGGGAGGCATCCGCGTGCCATTCATCGTCAGCTATCCAGCCAAACTGGCCAAAGGAACCATCTACAACAAACCCGTGATGAGTATCGACATCGCCCCTACAGTGATGGAACTCGCCGGACTCTCTCATGCTGATATGCATGGTGTCAACCTGCTGCCTTACCTGTCGGGCAAAGACCGGACAGCGCCGCACGATGTACTGTATTGGAGTACGGAGAAGAAAAGCAACAATCAGGTATTCAAAAATGAATTCGCCATCCGGCAAGGTAAATGGAAACTGGTTTCCGACCCGCACTTTGAAAAAGATTATGACCTGTATGACATCGAAGCCGATCCCCAGGAAAAACACGGGCTGAAAGATCAGTACCCCGAAAAGTATAAAGAACTGTTCGGAATGTATCTAAACTGGATCAACCAAATGCCGGAAGAGCTTGCCAACGGCGAAAACGCCCGCCTGAAAGGGATGGAACTGATGAGGAAATACCAGCGCAATCTAAAGAAGTCCGGTAAAAAAGTAGTTCCACTTTCATTCGGACCACATGAGAAAAAGAAAGGCAAGCAATAACACGAACCTTATGCCAAGTGCTCTTTAGTGAACTCTGTGGGGGTGACATCAAACTCTTTCTTGAAACATTTCGTGAAATAGTTAGGATCGGTCATTCCCACAGCACAAGCAGCCTCAGCCACATTCATGCCATCCAACAGATGTTTCTTGGCTTCCCTCATCCGAATACTTCTGATGAACTGTGAAGCAGAACAACCTGTCAGCATTTTCAACTTCGTATGCAACAGACTCCGGCTTACACATAAAGCAGAAGTGATTTCAGTGATTCCATAATCCTCCTTTGAAATATTAGCCATAATCAATTCCACCAAATCTTTCATGAATCTCTCGTCACGTGGATTGTTGGTGATCTGTGTGATATTCAGTTCCTCTGTCTGTTTGAAATGCGCGATACCCGACATTCGGTTCTGTTGCATGTTCCTGACCAGAAGTTCCAGATTCTTCGCATTGAAAGGTTTGGGAATATAAGCATCCGCCCCACACAAATACCCTTGTGTCTGCTCTCCCTCATCGGTTTTTGCCGTCAAAAGAATAACAGGTATATGACTGGTGTTTATATCCTGCTTCACGAGCCGGGTTAGTTCGAGACCATCCATCACCGGCATCATCACGTCACTGATAATCAGACTTGGATATACTTTTTGCATCACTTCGCAAGCCTCCTTACCGTTATACGTCTGAATCACCTGATAGTTCTCCATGAAAATCTCTTTCAGGTAATTATTCATTTCATTGTTATCCTCTACAATAAGGATGGATTGCCGTTCTTCCTGCAAGGGATGCTTTTCCTGTGTTAGTTTATCGGGAAGTATTTCCACCGTTTCTTTGAGGCGCATATTATACTTCTGTATTTCGGCCAGCGTAATGCCGTCCTGCCGTCTTTCAGCGGCTTCATAAGCCTGCTCCGATACGTTAAGAATAACGATGAAGTTCGATCCCTCTCCCACTTTACTTTCTATTTCTATCCGTCCTCGATGCAGCTGGATAAGCGATTTTGTGAGCGAAAGCCCTAATCCGAAGCCCTCTCTGTGATCTTTGGGAGAAACCTGATAATAAGGTTCAAAAATCCGGTCTTTCACTTCGTCGGGAATCCCCCGTCCACTGTCTTTCACTGAAATGTGTACAAAGGTCTGTTGATCCTCTTCCTGCAAAGAAGCAGTGAGTTGCACATAATCACCGGGGGCAGTGTATTTAAAAGCATTTGATAACAGGTTGTACATAATCCGCTCCAGTTTGGAAGGAGAAAACCAAACCTCTTCATCCGTATCTTCCAATTTGACAATGAAGTCAATCTCCCTATCTCGAGCAACTATCTCAAATATATTGGAGAGTTCTTTCAAAAAGAGCATTATATTTCCCTTGCGGACATTAATCTTCTCCTGATTCATCTCAATCTTACTGAAAGAAAGCAACTCGTCTATCAGATACTTCATCTGATTGGCATTACGATAAATGATTTCGATATTCTTCTTGTCATGGTTCGTTATTTCCTTTTGCGACAGCAGACGTTGCAAAGGCGAGAGAATCAATGTGAGCGGTGTTTTCAAATCATGCGAGATGTAGGTGAAGAAGTTAATCTTCTGCTGGTTCAGTTTCTCCATATTCACACGAAGATTGTGTTCTGTCTTCAGGTTCATGACCAGCCTCAACCGGTTCTTCGTATAGCGATATCCGATATATCCCAACATTAACAAACAAACAGCATAGAAACCATAAGCCCATCCCGACAACCAAAAAGGAGGAAGCACACGTATATCAATTATTTTCTCTCCTTTCTCATACCAATGAATACCATCTTCGCCCGCCTTAATTCTCAACCGGTAATAACCGGCAGGTAAATTCGAGAAACGTACCTGATGTTGTTCACCGATATTCTGCCATTTCTTGTCGACACCCTCCAGTTTCATGGCATACATCGTGTTGTTATTATAGCGATAGTTCATTCCCGAATATTCTATCTGTACGGATCTTGCCTGCTTGTGCGTCAAGGTAATCGAAGTACATTCGGAGATTGTCTTCTCAAGAGGCGAGTCGGAAGTAGATGGATTTATCAACTCACCGTTCAATGAAATGGCGGTCAGGGCAATATTAAAACGGGATGGATATTTGTATATTCGTTCGGGATGGAACGAAACCAGCCCGTTGATGGTTCCAAAATACAATACTCCACGGGCATCCTTATAAGCGGAGGAATAGTTGAACTGGTTGGTAGGCAATCCATCCTCGGTTGTATAACGCGTGATTCCTCCCTTTGCATGAATGCAACACAATCCATTCACCGTGCCGAACCAGATATTACCTGCATTATCTTCTACAATGCCTTTGATCGAGTTGGAGCCAATCTGCTCTTCCGTATATGACGTGATATACTCCCCTTTACTGTTCAGGAGCAACATTCCATTATCATCCGTACCCACCCATATCTGATTTTGAGAATCAACATAAAGATCGGTGATAAATAATTCTTTATTGGGAAAAGTCGCAATTCTCTCAACCGTCTGTTTGCGTTTGTCAAGCCGAAAGACTCCGTCTCTTCGTGTTCCCGCCCAAACGGTCCCATCAGGAGCATTCACCATGCAGAATATAAACTTTAAGAAAGGCTTTTTAAACTTCATCACTTCGTACCCTTTCCCCTCTTTCCTGAAGATGACAAAACCATTCAGACCTCCATACCAGATGTCATGCTCCGCATCTTCTATCATGCAGAAACCGGAATGCCTCCTGTATAAATCCATCGGAAGAAAAACCTTTGTATGCTGCGTCCGGAAGTTATAACATCTGGCTCCTTTCTCGTAAAGGCCAATCCATAAATCCCCCTCATGATTTAGTAATAAAGAGTGTACGTTCGTAGCTCCAATATCCATTCGTTGATGCAATGCTTCCGAGCGGGTTATCTGTCCGGACTTGTCGATACGGTTCAAACCTCCATCTTCGGTTGCAATATATATATCCTCATCAGGACCTCCGGTTATCTGTCTCACTGCCTTTCCGCTCAGGTGATTTCTGGAATTTCCGTATGAGAATACATGAAAATTGTCTGTTGCATCGATATAGCAGTTCACTCCACCGAAATAAGTACCCACCCACATATTGTGATTGGCGTCCATAAACAGACTATAAATCGGGTTATCGTTCAAGTTGCTCAAATCCCCTTCGGTCTGCTGATAGTGATGGATCAGTCGCAAATCTTTTCCATAAACAAAAATTCCATACTCGCTTCCTAACCAAATGTTATCCATTCCATCAAGAGCAATAGACTTAAAGATTTTAAACTGTTTACTTTCCTTGATGGAGTAATTCTGTTGATTATTTATATCATAAACATTCACTTGCTGGTTCATATTATACCACAGGCGGTTGAATTTATCGATATAGAGTTTGCTCGATATGTGCGATACACTTTCGGGCAATTTCATAAAGACTTTTTTATGCATATTATAACACTTGGCACCTTTCGGGGTACTGATCCATAAAAAGCCATTATGGTCTTCTGCCAATCCGGACACAAGGCTGGCCTCCGTGCCAGTAAGCAGAAACGGCACAAAAGCATCTTTCTTTTCATCATAGGCATACACTCCATTGCTGCATCCCGCCAGCAACTGTTTATCGAAAGTTTTCAGGAAAACCACATTCGGCTTGGTATTCCCCTCAATCCGATAACGTACAAAACGTCCGGTGGAAGACGAATACTTGCAGATTCCCTCTTCAGTAGCAATCCAGATTACATTCTGCAAGCTGTCATTATAGAGTGTATTTACAAAATTATGGCAAAGCGAGTTCGAATCATTTTCATGATATTGATACGTGACAATATTGTATCCGTCATACCGGCAAAGTCCGTTCCGGGTTCCCAGCCAAAGAAATCCCGAATTATCCTGTGTGATGGCGTTAATCGTTTTATGAGGTAGTTTGTCTAAAGTCTCAAATTGTTTAAACCGCAAATTATTATAATGGATAGTTGCGCATAGGCTCATCGCTGTATATAGGAATAAACCTGTCAGTAAGAATCTTCTTACATTTATGCTTTTCATAACTCGTTTCGTGCTTTTAGTTTATGCAAATATAGAATTTTTTTCATCTTGCCATCCGTAAATATGTTCAGAGGAAGTGGAAATATGTGTTATTCCTCCTTTTTTTACAAATATGAACGACTTTTGAACGAAATATTACGCATCTATTTCCATATAAAATCCTTTATTTGCAAATGCATATAAGAGCTGTAAGTCTGATCTATTAGTAACACTAAACATATTACACTATATGAAAAACTTATTTTTACCACTATTTTTTCTGTTTTTGTCGGTCACCACAAAAGCGCAATTAAGTGCCGGAGATATATTGGCAGGTGTGAAGTCGCATGACAAAGCCCTCCATATCAAAGGC
>OKSK01000292.1_pt1 | contig 33696 bp, 28 predicted proteins | sample 1606301 | NCBI WGS metagenome assembly OKSK01 (sample SAMEA3879557, study PRJEB24766) | human gut metagenome | biome: human-associated habitat; feature: feces | place: USA | collected 1985/1987
GAAAGGGTTAATGCACTCGGTACAAAAAAATTATTTCCCTTAATTGTTTCTATGTCGATTCCGGCAATATGCGGCAATATAACAACTGCATTATATAATGTGGTTGACAGATTATTTGTAGGTCAGTTTGTTGGAAGAAATGCATTGGGAGCAATCGGACTTATGTTTCCGTTAAACAATGTAACCTCAGCAATTACCGTTCTTCTTACTATAGGAGGCGGGGCACTTATTTCCTTATCACTTGGAAGAAAAGAAAAAGACAAAGCAGACGAAGCTTTTACGAATATTGTTTCAATGGGAGCCATACTTGCATTTATTGTTACATTATTTTTCTTCATATTCGCCAGTCAGCTTATATCTTTATGTGGAGCGAGGGAAAGTTCAGCACTTCATAATCCGGCGGTTGATTATTTAAGAATTATAGCAATTGGGCAGTTTTTCCAGATTATGAATCTCGGACTTGCAGGAGCAATAAGAGCAGAAGGAAATGTCAGGTATTCGATGGTTGTTTCAATGATAGGAGCACTCCTAAATATTGGTCTGGATGCACTCTTTATCATAGTATTCAATGCGGGATTACAGGGAGCCGCAGCCGCGACAGCTTTAAGCCAGGTTGTGGGAGCCACGGTAAGTGTCTTGTATTTTACAAGGAAAAAAAGTGTACTAAGATGGGCAGGATTAAAAAGTGTCAGATTTAAAAAGATGCTTGAAATTGCAGGTCTTGGTGCAGCACCGGCAGTTTTTCAGGGCTTTGGTCTTGTAAATAATCTCATAACCAATAATTCACTTATGATATATGGTAATAATGAGATGGGAGCCGGCGGAGGAGATTTAGCAATCTCAGCACTGTCAGTAGTAAATACTGTTGAGAGCATTGCACTTATGGTTGTACTGGGAATGAACAACGCAATATCTACAATAATAAGTTACAATTATGGAGCAAAACAGTACAAAAGGACAAGAAATGCAGCATTGATTGGTCAGGCAATTGCATTTGTGATATGCACGGTGGTATGGCTTCTGATGATGATTGTACCGAAAACATTATTTGCAATATTTTCAAGCGGCGATGCCCAGCTTGCAGAATATGGAGCAATGGCAATGAGAAAATCAAAGATGTTTATGCTATTCTTGGGATTTCAGACATTGGCTTCGATGTACTTTTCGGCAATAGGAAAACCAAAGGTTGCAACATTTATTTCAATCAGCAGGAACGGATTATTTTTAATTCCGGCATTGTTGATTCTTCCAAGATTATTGGGACTGAATGGAGTTTTATACAGTTCAAGTGTTTCAGATTTCTGTTCACTTATACTTGTATCAACTATATACATAAATGGAATTTTACAATTGAATAAAAAAGAAAAAGAGGAATATAGCAAAGGCGCTGTTGAATGAAAAAACAACAGGGTCTTTTTTTATACTAATTTAGAAAAGAAAAAAGGAGGAGAAAATTATGCTGAAGTATATTTTAAAAAGACTGGGGTTAGGAATAGTTACCCTGTTTGTTCTTATTACAATAACATTTTTTCTGACAAGACTGATGCCCGGCAATCCGTTTTCATCAGACAATATTTCAGCTACGGCACTTGCACAGCTCAATTCAAAATATGGATTGGATAAGCCGCTTGACCAGCAGTATTTACTGTATATGAAGAATCTCTTACATGGAGATTTGGGAGTGTCTTACAAAAAGACAGGTGTTTCAGTAAATACAATTATTGCACAGGGACTTCCGAATACGGTTTCACTCGGATTAAGTGCATTTGTATTTTCACTTATTGTAGGAGTTGCAATGGGAATATGGATGGCAGCAACGAAAAAAGAATGGGTGAGAGGTATTCTTCTTACCGGAACTACACTTGGTGTAAGTATTCCAAACTTTGTATTTGCGATTCTTTTAATGCTTGTATTTGGTGTTTACCTGAAAGTGCTTCCGGCAACGGGACTTACAACACCGAGACATTATATACTTCCTGTTCTTGCGATGTCGGCATATCCGATTTCACAGATTTCAAGACTTGTACAGTCAAGCTACAGCGAAGCAATGAATCAGGACTATGTGGTAATGGCAAAGGCGAAAGGTCTTAAAAAGAGCACTATTACTTTTAAGCATATTTTGAAAAATGCGATTTTACCTGTAATTACAATCGCAGGTCCAATGATAGCATTCCTTCTTACAGGTAGTTTTGTAATTGAAAATGTATTTGCTATTCCAGGTATCGGACGCGAGTTTGTAAATGCGATTTCAAACAGAGATTATACGATTATTATGGGAATGACAATTTTTATCGGTGCGATGATTATTGTATGCAATCTTCTGGTTGATATTATATCAGCTGTTGTTGATCCTAGAATAAAACTTTCAAAGTAGGAGGTAAGTGCCATGTTAAATAAATCAGAATATTTTGAACCGATAGACCCAGACGAAAAGAATGATGAATTTATCGCCATTGAAAGCAAGAGCTTTTTTAAAGATGTCTGTGAGAGGTTCGTAAAAAATAAAAGAGCAATGATTGCACTTGTAATATTTTTAATAATTGCACTTATGGCAATATTCGGACCGATGATTTCCCCATATTCATATGACGGAATGGATACAGCAATAATGAACCAGCGTCCCAGTGCAGCACACTGGTTTGGAACAGACAGATTCGGAAGAGACCTTTTTACAAGAGTTCTTTATGGTGCAAGAATCAGTCTTATGGTTGGTATTGTTACAGCAGTGATTAATACGATAATCGGTGTTATTTACGGCGGTATCGCAGGATACGTCGGAGGACGTGTTGATATGTGGATGATGAGACTTACGGATATTCTTTATTCAATACCTGAACTTCTCTACATAATCCTCATAATGCTGATATTCGGTTCAAATGTGCGAAGCATTATTATTGGTGTCTGCGTGGCAGGCTGGATTTCAATGGCAAGAATGGTAAGGTCACAGATTATTACATTAAAAGAACAGGAATTTGCACTTGCCGCATTTGTTCTGGGAGCGAATAGCAGAAGGATTTTATTTAAACATCTGATTGTCAATTCACTCGGAACAATTATTGTAACAGTAACACTTATGATACCTCAGGCAATATTTATGGAAGCTTTTCTTAGCTTCGTAGGTGTAGGTATTTCGGCACCGATGGCAAGTCTCGGTACACTGGCACAGGATGCAAGAACATATCTTGAGATTTTCCCATATCAGATGCTGTTTCCTGTAGCGGCTATTTGTGTAACAATCTTCAGCCTTAACTTCATCGGTGAAGGTTTGAACTCAGCATTAAATCCTAAGGGAAAGAGATAAGGAGGCACGCCTATGAAACTCTTGGAAATAAAAAATCTGACAACAGAATTTAAAACAGGACAGGGAATTGTAAAGGCAGTAAGAAATGTCAATTACAGTCTTGAAAAAGGAGAAATATTAGGAATTGTCGGTGAATCCGGTTCCGGAAAAAGTGTCGGAATGCTTTCCTTAATGGGACTCTTGGCAGACAACGGAAGAATTGTATCCGGCAGCATTATATTTGATGGTGAGGAGATTTCTCCAATAAGCGAAAAATACAAAAACAATAAAAAAGCATATGAAAAAAGAATGCAGGAAATAAGGGGCAATGATATAGGAATGATTTTTCAGGACCCGATGACATTCTTAAATCCGATATTGAAAGTCGGAACACAGATTGAGGAACAGATTTTAAGACATACAAAGTGCAGTAAAAAGGAAGCGAGAGAAAGAGCTATAGAGCTTATGAAAAAAGTTGGAATACCAAGTCCGGAAAAGAGAATCGACCAGTATCCGTTCCAGTTTTCAGGTGGTATGAGACAACGAATTATCATAGCGATTGCACTTTCATGCAATCCTAAGCTGATTATTGCAGATGAACCTACAACGGCACTGGATGTTACAGTTCAGAGCCAGATATTGGAACTTTTACAACAGATAGCCGAGGAAACGGGAACAGCGATTATTATGATAACACATGATCTCGGCGTAGTTGCAACACTTTGTCAGAAAATTAACATTATGTACGGCGGACAGATTGTTGAACACGGAACAACAGATGAGATTTTTTATAATCCTAAGCACCCATACACAATGGGACTTTTAAGAAGTATAGGAACTCATACAAACGGTGAACGTCAGTCACTTATCCCGATTCCGGGAACACCGCCTGATTTGTTAAAGCTTAATTCGGGTTGTGCGTTTATGCCAAGATGCAGTAAGGCAATGAAAATCTGTAAGGATTATATGCCATGCAGGACTCAGTTTTCAGAAGACCAGTATTGCAGCTGCTGGGAATATTGCAAAGACAGTGCAGACAAAATTGTTCAGGAACAGTCAGCAGCAGTGAATGGATGATTGGCAGAGATTATAATACTTAAAAATCAAAAAGCTTAAATCAGGGACAAAGAAACGGAGGCAGGGCTTATGACAGAAAATGTAAAGGAAAATACACCGATTATTCGTGTAAAAGAGCTTGAAAAATATTTCCTCGCAAAAAGAGGTTATATCCATATGAGCCAATATGTTAAGGCTGTTGACGGAATTTCACTCGATGTTATGGAAGGCGAAACAGTAGGTCTTGTCGGTGAGAGCGGCTGCGGCAAATCAACACTCGGCAGAACAATTATGAAAATATATGAGCCTACAGGCGGAGAAATATTTTACCGCGGACAGAATATAACGAAACTCAGTAACAAAAAAATGCACAATTTAAGAAAAAGCATGCAGATGATATTTCAGGACCCATATGCGAGTCTTAATCCGAGATTTACAATCGGTGACATTATCGAAGAACCTATGGTAATCCATAACATGTATACAAAGGCTGAGAGAAAAGAAAAGGTTTATGAACTTCTTGAACTCGTTGGATTAAAGCCCGACCATATCAGAAGATATCCGCATGAGTTTTCGGGAGGTCAGAGACAGAGAGTTGGAATTGCAAGAACTCTTGCATTAAATCCTGATTTTATAGTCTGCGATGAACCTATATCAGCACTGGATGTTTCAATTCAGGCACAGATAATTAATCTTCTTGAAAAGATTCAGGACGAACAGGGAATTTCATATTTGTTTATCGCCCATGATCTGGGAATGGTAAAACATATAAGCCATAAAATAGGAGTTATGTATCTGGGACATCTCGTAGAATTCGGAGATGCCGATGAAGTGTATAATCACCCGCTTCATCCATACACGGAAGCACTTATGTCAGCCGCTCCTATTCCTGACCCTAAGCTGGCAAGGGAAAGTAAGAGAATCATGTTAAAGGGTGAAATACCAAGCCCTCTTGATATGCCGACAGGCTGTCCTTTTGCATCAAGGTGTCCGAGATGCAGAGAAGAATGTCTCGCAGGACCGCCAATCATGGTAAATGTTGGAGACAGAAAGGTTGCATGTTTTGATTATTTATAATTGCAGTGTCAAAATATTGTGCACACACTTGTGCCGGCATAAAACAAATTGATTAACACGCCATAAGGCTGTTAATAGATACCCCGAACAAAAAAGGAGGAATTAATATGAGAAAAGGTTTTTTTAAGAAAATGGCAGCAGTAGTGCTGGCAGTCGTAACCACAATGACAATGTTTACAGGCTGCGGCGGTGCAGGAAGCACATCAGCTTCAACAAAATCTATTACAATTCAGGGAGGTAATACCGAAGGTGACTTAGACCCTGCGGGTGTTGCACTGGGTATGTTTATCCAGTATTCAAGACTTTGTCTCGAACCGCTTATAACATATGATTCAGATGGTAAGGTAAGCAAGGCGATGGCTGAGTCATACGAGGAAAGTTCGGATGGACTTACTTGGACATTCCATCTTAGAAAAGACGCAAAATGGAGTGACGGTTCAGCAGTAACATCAGCAGATTTTGTAAACACAATCAAGCGTTCACTTGATGGAAAAACATCAAAATCAATATATGCGGATATGTTAAGCCCGATTGTGGGAGCCACAGAAGCATATGCAGGAACTGCATCTGTAGATAATGTCGGTGTTACAGTACCTGATGATTACACAATTGAATTCAAACTTGTAAAACCTTGTTCATATTTCTTAAAGCTCATTGCAATGCAGTGCTGTTATCCTTCAAAGGCAGGAATTGCAACAAATGAAAATGAGACATGGTATACAGACCCTAAGACAAACCTTGCAAATGGTGCATTTTACATGACCGAATATGTACAGGGCCAGTATTATAAGTTAAAGAAGAATCCTAACTATTATGATGCTGATAAGGTATATCTTGAAGATATTACAGTTAAGTTTATAGATGATGCGACAGCAGCAGTTTCAGCTTATAAGACAAACGAAGTTGATTTTGCAACAAATCTTCCGGCTTATGTAATGTCAGAGTACCAGGGCAAGAGCGATTTGGTATTACAGCCTAATATCACAACAAGATTTATACTTTTCAACGTGACAAAGGCACCATTTAACAACGATAAGGTAAGAAGAGCAATATCTATGGCACTTAGCAGAGCAGAAATCTGTAAGACAGTCGGTGATGACTACGAGGCATCAACACAGTTTATTGCAAAATACATGCTTTCTAATCTTGGAACAGGTAAGAAATTCAGTGATGAATCAGGAGAGATGGTAACAGAGGACATTGCAAAGGCAAAATCACTTCTTGCCGAGGCAGGTTATCCTAACGGAGCAGGTTTCCCTACTGTTACATACAACTATCCTAATAATGAACAGGATAAACTTATTGCACAGGCAATACAGGCACAGTTAAAGTCAGCACTTAACATTAATGTTGAAATTAACGGTATGGAATCACAGGTATGTGTATCAGAGAGAAAATCAGGAAACTTTGATATGACAAGACATAACTGGACAGCCGATTATGATGATGCAATGGATTATCTGCTTATGTGGACATCAACATCAGGACTTAATGATGCAGGAATTAAAGACGCTGATTATGACAAGCTTTGTGAGGATGCGACAGCAGAACTTGATGAGACAAAGAGAAATACTATAATACATGATGCAGAAAAGCTTCTTGTAACAGACAAGGCATATGTTGCACCGCTTGCAACAAATAAGACAATCTGCCTCTTAAATCCAAAATACACAGGTTACTCATTTGATTCAGCCGGTCAGATTCTTCTCAAGTTCATCAAGGCAGCAGAATAAAAGATAATAATTAATAGTAACTAAAGGCATGACATGAGGGCTGCCACACATAAGTGCGGCAGCCTTTTATAACAAAGAGGGTAAATCCTCTGCTCCTGCAAGGGCAGACGTATTTTCCTTATAAAACAAGGAGGATTATTATGAGCTTAGAAGATTTAGTAAAAGACGGAATTAAGAATATACCTGCATACATACCGGGAGATACAGCAGAAAGTGTTGAAAAAAAATATGGAATCGCACCTGAAGATATTTTAAAACTTGCTTCTAATGAAAACCAGTTCGGACCTTCGCCGAAAGCAATTGAGGCAATGGCAAAGGAAGTCGGAAGAGTACATATTTATCCTGACCCATTCTGTATTGAGATAAGAAAGAAAATCGGTGTTATGAACGGATTTGATGACAGCGGCGATAATGTAGTTATTGCAGTCGGTGCGAGTGGAATTTTATCGCTTCTGGGAGAAGTATTTATCAAAAAAGGCGATGAAGTAATATTCTGTGAGCCTACATTTGGTGCATATGCGGGAGCAGTAATCCGAAATGACGGAACACCTGTAGTCCTTCCTCTCACAGAAGACTTGAAATTTGATTTAAAAGCAATGTATAACGCAATCACTGATAAGACAAAGATGATTTGCATATGTAATCCGAACAATCCTACAGGTACGGTTGTTGACAGTGAAGAATTAAAAGAGTTTATACATAAAGTTCCGAAAGATATAATCATTGTTGTTGATGAAGCTTATATCGAGCTTTCAAGCAATCCTGATGTAAAGAGTATGGTTTCTGAAATCAGCGATGATACAAATGTTGTTGTTGCGAGAACATTTTCAAAATTATATGGTCTTGCAGGCGTCAGATTAGGATATGCAATGTGTAATAAGGAAATGCATGCGATTCTCCAGAAATGCACAAGTGTATTTACAGGAAGCAGGGTTGCACTTGCAGGAGCAATGGCTGCACTTGACGATGAAGAATATATCAAAAAGACAAAAGCAGCAATGCTTGAGGGCAGAAAATATCTTACTGATGAATTTACAAAAATGGGATTTTACGTATATCCTTCCGAGACAAATTTCCTTTATGTGAATACAGGATACAATGCTGCTGAATTTGCAGAAGAATGTAAAAAATATGGCTTGATTATAAGAGGTAATTTCGAGTATAGTAGAATTACAGTTGGCAGAATGGACCAGAATGAAAAAATGGTCGGAATTATCAAAAAAATAATTGAGAGCGGTGAACTTAAAAAAATATGAAAATTATGTTTATGACACTCCGTGACAGAGTGGAGAGATTTACAGATTTCAGTAATCTTTCAAAAGACTGGGAGTATGTTTTTGCAGGATATGAAAAAGATACGACAAAGCTTCTTGAAATGGGTGGTGATGCCGATGCGATACTGGCTGATGCCATTACGCCTGTTCCAAAAGAACTTATAGAAGCGATGCCGAATCTTAAAATTATTCATTCCGAGGGCGTAGGTTACGAAGGAATAAACCTTGCAGCGGCAGACGAAAAGCATATTTATGTATGTAATAACAGAGGTGCCAACAAGACCGCTGTTGCGGAACAGGCAGTAATGCTTATGCTCATGGTTTTAAGACATGCCGTTACAGGACATAACCGCGTGCTTGAGGGAAGACAGATTGAAGCAAAAGCATCTTGGAGCATGGAGCTATGATATGGATATTATGACTTTTGAGAAAAGAGAAGACAGATTGAAGCAAAAGCATCTTGGAGCATGGAGGGAATTTCCGAGCTTGGAAGTATGCATGTGGGAATAATAGGAATGGGCGATATTGGCATTGAGACAGCAAAGCTTCTGAATGCATTCGGATGTCGTGTAAGCTATAACAAGAGATATCCGTTATCGCCTTCACAAGAAAAAGAATATAACGTAACATACATGAGTGCGGATGATATTTTAAAAAACTGTGATATTGTAAGTCTTCACATTCCGTCAAATAAAGAAACATTTGAGTATATGAACGAAGAGCGTTTTGCAATGATGAAAAAAGGTTCAATACTTATAAATACAGCGAGAGGTGAAGTTGTAAAAAATGAGGCACTTCTGGAAGCTTTAAAAAGCGGTCAGATTGCGGCGGCAGGACTTGATGTTCTTGCTCCGGAGCCTGTAAAAGAAGACAATATTGTAGTTAAGGCAATGAAAAATGACGGCGAACTTGCAGAAAAAATAGTGTTAGCTCCTCATATAGGTGGTCTTACAGTACAGACATTTGACAAAATATATGGTACAATATGGAGTAATTTCAAAAAAGTATGTGCAGGCGAAACTCCTGTAAATATTGTAAATCACCCATAGAAAACGGAGCTTTAAAAAGTGAGATTCTTATTGTACAAATGGAAAGTATTTAATCAGGAAGACATAAAGGCAGCATTAGAACGTGCAGGACATGAAGTGCACGTATTTAATGCTGTCGATTTTGTGCGTGAAAAACAGGAAGAAATAGAAAATATGCTTGCTGAAAAATTTGCTAGATATGACATTGTATTTTCGGTAAATTATTTTCAGGAAGTTTCGGGTGCCTGCATGAAGGCAGGGAAAAAGTATATTTCATGGACTGTAGACAGTCCGATGCTTACGATGTATCACGATTCTGTATACAATCCTTGCAATTACATATTTATATTTGACAAGTTTAATTATATGCAATTTAAGGCAATGGAGCTTAATCACGTATATTATCTCCCGCTTGCAGTTGATTCGGAAAGACTTGAGCATCTGCTTGAAAATACCAAACCGGACGAGAAGGAAAAATTCAGCTCCGATATTTCATTTGTCGGAGGATTGTATGACAAGAATTCGTATGATGATATTTATGAAAGCCTTCCACCTTATTTAAGAGGATATTTTGACTCGGCGTTTCGGGCACAGCTTGATATTTTCGGCGATAACATTTTTGACAGAATACTGACGCCCGATATTCTTGCAGAACTTTCTGAGTGTGTGGATTTCAGGCAGGATGAAAACAGCTTTTCCGATATAAAACTTATATTTACCAATACATTCCTGGGCTATAAAATGGCACAGACAGAAAGAATAGAGTGTCTTAATCTGCTTGCAAAGGCTGCAAAGGTTGACCTGTATACAGATGACCCGGCAAAGGACAGGCTAAGAAATGTAATTATTCGTGGAACGGTCAGTTATTTTAATGATATGCCGAAAGTGTTTGCTGCAAGTAAAATCAATATGAATTTTACGATAAGAAATATTAGAAGCGGAATTCCGCTGCGTGTGTGGGACGTGCTTGGTGCGGGGGGATTTCTTCTGACTAATTTCCAGCCGGAATTTTTATCATTTTTTGAGAATGAAAAAGACATTGTATTTTATGACAGCCTTTCCGATATGCAGGCAAAAGCTCTTTATTATCTTGAGCATGAGGACGAAAGAAAGCAGATTGCCGAAAACGGACATAAAAAGGTAAAAGAATTACACACGTATGATATAAGAATAAAGCAGATGCTTGAATATGTATTATGAACGGGCTGACACACTTAGAAAGTGTGCAGCCCGTTTTTACAGTTTACATTGTTCTTCCGCTGAAAATACCATCATATTCGTTAAACAAATCTTCAACTGTTTTACGCATCATAACAGTTAGGTATGAATCCTTAAAAGACAGTCCGATATAAAGATTACCGACAGCACTGTCAATAATCTGTATTTTTATAAGAAGATAATCTTCCATACGCCATGCGGCTGATGCAGCATATTCAAGGTCATATCCAGGGAAAATGCCATATTCATTTGTACACATTCCGAAATCAATAACCTGGATGCCATCGTTGTTTTTTATAGAAAGATGGCCTGTGTGAGTTGTTTTATCTATGTTTAACTGTATGCTCTTAACACCGCATGCATTTTCGTCACATATATAAATTTTATCTGTTATATCACACTCAAGGCTGCTTGTGCTGCTGCCGGTAATATTCATTACAGTGCGGCTTTCGCAGTATTTTATAAGTTCATCATGTGCTTTTTTATTTTCGGGAAGAGAATCACTGGCAATTGCAGAATAAATCTCATCCCAGAATGCATCATAGATAAGCTGTACACCGCCCTGACGCCCCTGTGCATCGGCAGTTGTAATCATAAAAATATCTTTATCAGGAACATATAATGCGAGTTGTCCTCCCATTCCAAATAAAACATAACCACCGTTTCTGGTGAGCCATATCTGGTATCCGTAACCCTGCATTTCTTCAAACGTGCCCTGTTTTCCATATGTATCGCTCTGGAGGCTTTTTGCAGCTTTGACATAATCTTTTGGAAAATACTGCCTGCCGTTTAAAGCACCATCACCTTTTATAAGCATCATCATAAGAAGAATATCCCTTGAAGATGCACACATTCCGGAACCGCCCATCTCAATGCCTTGAGGGTCTGTAAGAATATGGGCATCTTTAGAAAAGCCAAGTTCGTCAAGCCCCTTGCTTCTCAGGTAATCAAGAATAGTCATTCCAGATAATTTCTCGACAAGTGCACCAAGTACATGTGTTGAAGAAGTATCATATGAAAAAACAGTTCCGGGAACATGAGTTGGTTTAGTTGTAAAAAATGAGCCGACCCAGTCTGTAACACCTGGATTTTTATAAGTAGTCTTTGTATGACATGTTTTCATCTTCAGCATGTCACGGATAGTGAGCATTGCTGTGTATTTGTAAGTTCCGCTTTCTGGCTGCTTTTCCGGAAAATAGTCAACAATTTTATCATCAAGTTTAAGTTTGCCCTCTTCTGCAAGACATCCTATTGCCATAGAAACAAAACTTTTGGTAATTGAAAACATGCGGTGAAGAGAATCTTTATTATATGGTGCATAATAAGTTTCAGCACATATTTTTCCATGACGCATAATAATTGCACTGTGAAGAGGAAGCTGCTGCTTCTCAAGCCGTGTCAGAAAATTTTTAACAGCATAAGAAGGTATGCCGGTGCTTTCAGGTGAAGCTGTTTCAAAAATCATAAAATCCTCCTTGTTTTGCGAAGCAAAATGCGACTGCCCCAAGCAGGAGCAGAGGATTTAGCCTCCTTGTTTTGCGAAGCAAAATGCGACTGCTCCATGCAGGAGCAGAGGATTTGGCCTCCTTGTTTTTATTCATAATTATAATTCATACACCATAAAACGTCAAAAAATACTTTTAATTTCTTCACGATTGATGTAACATTACATATTATACTATGAAAAAATACTTTGAGGTAGAGCTATGACAGAACTGTTGTTGAAAATATTTATAAAAAACAGCAATGACACCGACAATCCTGTTGTAAGGCAAAAATATGGCATGCTTTCAGGAATTGTAGGAATTACATGCAATATAATTTTATTTTTACTCAAATTTCTGGCAGGAATTATTACAGGTGCAGTATCAGTGGCAGCAGATGCGTTTAACAATCTGTCAGATGCAGGCTCATCAATTGTTACATTTATAGGATTTAAAGTTTCAGGAAAGCCCGCAGATACTGAGCATCCGTTTGGACATGGAAGAATAGAATACATATCGGGTCTTATAGTTGCGGCGGCAATTATAGTAATGGGTGTTGAACTTTTCAGAAGTTCTGTTGCACGGATATTTAATCCTGATGAGATGTATTTCAGCATCTTATCGGTAATAATACTTGTTGGTTCGATACTGATGAAAACTTGGATGTTTTTATTTAACCGTTCACTTGGAAAAAGACTTGATTCGGCAGCTATGCTTGCAACGTCCACAGACAGTCTTTCAGACTGCGTTGCAACAGCGGTTGTTCTTTTATCACTTTTATTATGGAAAATTACAGGAATTAATATAGATGGTATTGCGGGAACAATAGTTGCCATATTTGTATTTGTTGCGGGCGTACAGGCGGCAAGAGATACTTTGCAGCCGCTTCTTGGGCAGCCGGCAGATGAGAAACTTGCACATAAAATTGAAGATACAGTCAAAGAAGATGAACATGTTATAGGTGTGCATGATCTGATTGTTCATGATTATGGTCCCGGAAGAAGATTCGCGTCACTTCATGCAGAACTTCCATACAACATGGATATGCTTGATGCACATGAGATTATAGATACAGCAGAAAAACGTGTGAAAAATAATCTGGGATGCGATATTTCAATACATCTTGACCCGGTTATAACTGATGATGAACAGATTAACGAATTGAGAAAAATAACAAATCAGATTATCAGTACAATAGATGCAAGGCTTTCAATGCATGATTTCAGGGTTATGAGAGGACCGATGATGAAAAAGCTGATGTTTGACGTGGTAGTTCCATATGATTTTGAAATCTCTGATGATGTTTTAAAGAAAAAAATCAACTCATATATAAAAATTTATGATGAGAACTGTTATGCGGTTATAAATATTGATAGGGCGATGGTGCGTTAGTATGAAAAAAATTTGGGAATTTTTTGAAAATATGGATGAATGTATGTATGTAGCTGATATTGATACACATGAGCTTATATACATGAATAAAAAAGCATTAAATATATATGGATTTAAAAGTGTTGATGAAGTTGCCGGTAAAAAATGTTATGAAATTCTGCAAAACTCATCAAGTCCGTGCAAAATCTGTAACAATGAAGATTTATCAGTTGGACAGTTTAAGGAATGGCGTTATTTTAATCCGATTCTCAACAAACATTTTATTTTAAAAGATACAATTATCGAGGACGAAGGAAGAAGATGCCGTGCTGAGCTTGCACTTGATGTTACATTCGAGGAGCAGCAGAAAGGAATGGTTGACAACTACAGAGATCTTGAACTTGTCGTAAATAATGGCATACGTGTTGCATTTCAGGCAACATCACCTGATGAGGAAATTGATATTATACTTGAATATATGGGGAAAGCGTTAAATGCCGACCGTGTTTATATTGTTGAGAAAGACGAGAAAGACTTTGATAATAACACATATGAGTGGTGTGCAGACGGCGTGGAACCTGAAAAAGACAGTCTTCAGAATCTTGTGCCGGATATATGCAGAGGCTGGTATGATATGTTTGGCAAAGATAAGGACATTGTAATAGCTGATATTGATAAATTAAAGGTAGAAGAGGCCGATGTGTATGATATATTAAGCAGGCAGAATATCAAGGCACTTGTTGCCGTGCCTCTTTATACAGATGGAAAAATAAGTGGATTTTACGGTGTTGACAATCCTCCTCAAAAATATATGGAGTATGCACATAATATGCTTCAGATAGTAGGATATTTTATTTCTTCATGTATCAGGAGAAGAAATCTTTTAATGCAGCTTGAGAATATGAGTTATAAAGATGCACTTACAAAACTTGGCAACAGATTTCTTGTTGAAAAGTTTGTGAAACGTCTTGATAAGAATAAATGTATCGGTGCAGTCTACTGTGACATTACAGGACTTAAAAATGTTAATGACACACAAGGACATGAAGCGGGAGATAAACTGATTCTTCGTGCCAGTGATTGTTTAAAAAAAATATTTAGTGATTATGGAATATTCAGGATAGGAGGAGATGAATTTCTCGTATTATGTCCTGAAATTACAGAAGATGATTTATATAAAAAAACAGAGCAGTTAAAAGAATGTTCAAAGAAAAGCAATTCACTTATGGCAGTTGGTGCTGCGTGGAGAGAAAATTTCTATGAGGGTCTTGATAAGTTACTGACAGAATCAGAACATAATATGTATATAGATAAATCCGAATATTATCGTAAAGCGGGAATTGAGAGAAGAAAATTCTGAAAATAATGTGTGAATTACGACGGAGCCTGTTATATCCAGGCTCCGTCAAGTGTTATTATCTGTCCTGTAAGATAAGAAGGTGCATCAGCAAGCATAACAGCAAGCTTTCCGGCTTCGTCTGGTCTTCCCATTCTTCCTGCCGGGATTTCTTCAAAAAGACTGAGCTTGTCCTCGTCACTTAAAAAGGAGTTCATATCAGTATCTATTGCTCCACATGCAATTGCATTTACGCAGATTCCGCTTGGGGCAAGTTCTTTTGCAAGTGCTTTTGTGAGAGAATTGACAGCACCTTTTGTTGCAGAATATGCGGCTTCACAGCTTGCACCTGCATTTCCCCATACAGAAGAAATATTAATGATTCTTCCTGATTTTGCATTGATCATGTCCGGGATTGCAAAATGGCAGCAGTTATATACAGAACCGACATTTACATTCATGATTCTGTCCCATTCGTCTCTTGTCATATCCTGAAACAGTCCGATAATAGAAATACCGGCATTATTAACAAGAATGTCAACATTACCAAAATGCCGGTGAACCTCATCAAACATTTCCATAGCAGTGTTATAGTCACTTATGTCGCCAGTGAAGCTTTCGCAGCATACACCCAAATCTCTTATTTGTTTCTTTACATTTTCAAGCAATTCACTGTTTTTTGCACAATTAACAAAAATATTATATTCTTCATGATTATTTTTAGAAGCATTTTTTTCAGCAAAAGCAAGTGCAACAGCCCTGCCAATTCCTCTTGATGCCCCTGTTATAACAACAGTCTGTTTCATAATCCACATTCTCCGCAAAATATTTATTTTCTGAATATTAGAATAAACTGCAAAACTATTTTTTACAAGCAGATATTAAGTCAATCAGAAATATTTTATAAAAAATGTAGGCATAAGCATATTGACAAAATCAATCTTGTGCATCATGACGAAAAAATAATACAAATTAAAAAATTGATAAAAATCTATTGACATCATTCTACAAAATATACAGAAGTTATCCACACTGAATAATCCTCATTTTATCCAAATTTTAAGTTATGCACCAAGTTATGCACATTATCCACAAAAAATATACACAATCCACATTGTGGATTATGTTGGTAACAGGAGAATAAATGTTTTGTTAATAAATCATAAATCGTGTTTTTGGACAAAAAAATACCCGTATTTTGCTTGACAAAAATAATGATTGTCTAGTAGTGGCTTAAAATGGAATGTTGAATAATTAATAAATGAAAAAAGTATAAATTGCAAGAATTTACTTGCTAATATCTGAAATTATGTTATAATAATCACATCAGATGAGGAACGGCTAATAATATTGAAGATAAGGATATAAGGTGACAGATTAATGTGCCGTCGTATCTTGATAATCTATTAATAAAGGAGTTGGACATCATGCGTTTTATTATAACTGGAAGGAATATCGATGTAACAGAGGGTTTGAAATCAGCAGTCGAGGAGAAGCTTGGCAAGCTTGACAGATTCTTTGCTCCTGAAACAGAAGTTAATGTAACACTTAGCGTTGAGAAGGAAAGACAGAAGATTGAAGTTACTATACCGGTGAAAGGAAATATAATCCGTAGCGAGCAGGTCAGCAGTGATATGTATGTATCAATTGACCTCGTTGAAGAAGTTATTGAGCGTCAGCTGAAGAAATATAAGAACAAGATAGTTTCAAAGCAGCAGAATGCGGCAGCTTTTGCACAGGAATTTGTGGACAAGGATTACGATGATGAAGATGATGTAAAGATTATCAGAACTAAGAGATTTGGAATCAAGCCGATGGATCCTGAAGAAGCATGCGTACAGATGGAACTTCTCGGACATAATTTCTACGTATTCTTCAATTCAGAGACGGAAGAAGTCAACGTTGTTTACAAGAGAAAAGGCAATACATACGGATTGATAGAGCCTGAACTTGATTAATTAACATGACAATTTAATATGATTTAAGCTGGCCGGATGTTATGTTGCTGTACTATACAGAAAATATAACATCCGGCTTTTGAACTTTCACTAAAAAATTCGACAAAATTTTTAAAAACATAATTGAGATATGTCGCATATATAAGGCGTTCTACTTGCTTATATTATTATTTGGTGTTACAATTATGAATAATTTGAGTTTAATAATATTGCATTTTAAGGAGATTATGGAATGGGATTAATGCAGAAGCTGTTTGGTACACACAGCGAACATGAATTAAAACGAATATATCCAATTGTAGATAAGGTAGAAAGCTACCGTGATGCTATGGGTGCATTAAGCGATGAGCAGTTAAAAGGAAAGACAAAAGAGTTTAAGGAAAGGCTTGCAAAAGGCGAGACACTTGATGATATTCTTCCGGAAGCTTATGCTGTTGTCAGAGAGGCTGGTAAGAGAGTGCTTGGAATGGAGCATTACAGAGTCCAGATTATCGGTGGTATTATTCTTCATCAGGGACGTATAGCAGAGATGCGTACAGGTGAAGGTAAAACGCTTGTATCAACACTTCCGGCATATCTTAATGCTTTGACAGAAGAAGGCGTACTTGTTGTAACTGTAAATGATTATCTTGCAAAGCGTGATGCTGAGTGGATGGGTCAGATTCACAAGTTCCTTGGCCTCAGTGTTGGTATTGTTCTTCATGATATGAAAGATGATGAAAGAAGAGCAGCATATGCATGTGATATTACATATGTTACTAACAACGAATTAGGATTTGATTATCTTCGTGATAATATGGCTATTTACAAAGAACAGATAGTTCTTAGAGGACTTAAATACTGTATTATCGATGAGGTCGATTCAGTTCTTATCGATGAAGCCAGAACACCGCTTATTATTTCAGGACAGAGCGGCAAGTCAACAAAGCTTTATGAATTGTGTGATGTACTTGCTCGTCAGCTTGTAAGAGGTGAGTATAAGGGCGAGATGACAAAGATGCAGGCTATCATGCAGGAAGAGATAGAAGAAGATGGTGATTTTATCGTCAATGAAAAAGATAAAGTTGTCAATCTTACAGAACAGGGTATTCATAAAGTTGAGCAGTTCTTCCATATAGATAATTATGCCGATCCTGAAAATCTTGAAATCCAGCATAATGTTACGCTTGCACTTCGTGCACATAATCTTATGTTCAGAGATAAGGATTACGTTGTCAAAGACGATGAGGTAATGATTGTAGATGAATTTACAGGACGTATTATGCCGGGACGCCGTTATTCAGATGGTCTTCATCAGGCAATTGAGGCAAAAGAGCATGTAAAAGTTAAGAGAGAAAGTAAGACACTTGCAACTATTACATTCCAGAATTTCTTTAATAAGTTTGAGAAAAAGGCAGGTATGACAGGTACTGCTCTCACAGAAGAAAAGGAATTCCGTGAAATTTATAACATGGACGTTGTTGAAGTTCCGACAAATAAGCCGGTTCAGAGAATTGATTATGATGATGCTGTATACAAGACAAAGAAAGGCAAGTTTAATGCAGTTGTGCAGTCTGTTATAGAATCACATGAAAAAGGGCAGCCTGTACTTGTAGGTACAATTACAATCGAGACATCAGAGCTTGTAAGTGAGATGTTAAGAAAGAAAGGAATACCTCATAATGTACTTAATGCCAAGTTCCATGAAAAGGAAGCTGAGATTGTAGCAGAGGCAGGTAAGCATGGTGCAGTTACAATTGCGACAAACATGGCTGGCCGTGGTACTGATATTAAACTTGATGATGAGGCAAGAGCAGCAGGCGGATTAAAGATTATTGGTACAGAAAGACATGAGAGCCGACGTATCGATAACCAGCTGCGTGGACGTGCCGGACGTCAGGGTGACCCGGGTGAATCAAGATTCTATATTTCACTTGAAGATGATCTTATGCGTTTGTTTGGACAGGAACGTCTTATGAATGTATTTAACAAGCTCGGTGTCGGTGAAGACGAACAGATTGAGCATAAGATGTTAAGTAATGCAATTGAGAGTGCACAGAAGAAGATAGAGACTAATAACTATGGTATAAGAAGCCATCTTCTTGAGTATGACCAGGTAATGAACGAACAGCGTGAAATCATCTATGCAGAAAGAAACAGAGTTCTCAATGGTGAGAGCATGCGTAATTCAGTTCTCAAGATGATTACAGATTTTGTTGAAAGTGTTGTAAACTGCTGTATCAATGATGATAAAGATGCAAAAGAGTGGGATTATAAAGAAATCAACGAACTTCTTCTTCCAACGATACCTCTTGCACCGGTTGAATACAATGATACAATAAAGAATAAAAATGAGCTTCTTCACAGTCTGAAAGAGCAGGCAGTAAAGTTTTATGAAGATAAAGAAGCATTATTTACAGAACCAGAACAGATAAGAGAGATTGAGCGTGTAGTTCTTCTTAAAGTTATCGACCGTAAGTGGATGGATCACATTGATGATATGGATCAGTTACGTCAGGGAATCGGTCTGCAGGCTTACGGACAGAGAGATCCTCTGGTTGAATACAAGATGATCGGATATGATATGTTCGGTGAAATGACACGTGCAATCGAAGTGGATACAGTCAGACTTCTCTTCCATGTCAATGTAGAACAGAAGGTTGAACGTGAACAGGTTGCCAAAGTAACAGGAACTAACAAGGATGATGGTCCGTCTGTAAAAGGTCCTGTAAAACGAGTAGAAAAGAAGATATATCCGAATGATCCTTGTCCATGTGGAAGTGGAAAGAAATATAAAAACTGTTGCGGAAGACAGGCATAATCGGAAAAAAGGAGTAATTGTGGTAGAATTAGACCAGTTCAGATATAAGATTTCGGGATTTGAAAAGCCAATGGAACAGATAAAAAAGTCATTGGATTTAGAAAATAAAAAGAAAAGAATAGAAGAACTAGAAGCTGATATGGAGGCTCCCGGCTTTTGGGATAATACAGAAAAGTCACAGCATGCCATGAAAGAATTAAAAACGCTCAAAAGCTCATTTGAAAAATACAATGAGCTTGAGCAAGGGCTTGAGGATGCCAAAACACTCATAGAGATGGCGGATGAAGAAAATGATGCTTCTCTTATTCCGGAAGTTGAGAATGAAATTAATTCATTTGAAGAAAAACTTGAAAATTTAAGGATTGAAACACTTCTCTCAGGTGAGTATGACAAAGATAATGCTATCCTTACATTGCATGCAGGAGCAGGCGGAACAGAGGCCTGCGACTGGTGTCAGATGCTTTTCAGAATGTATACAAGATGGGCAGAGGCTAACGGATATACAACACAGACTCTTGATTATCTTGAAGGTGAGGAAGCCGGAATTAAGTCTGTAACAATAGAAGTTTCCGGAGATAATGCTTATGGACATTTAAAATCAGAGCATGGTGTACATAGACTTGTAAGAATTTCACCATTTAATGCGGCAGGAAAAAGACAGACATCGTTTGTATCATGTGATGTAATGCCTGATATTGATGAAGATGTTGATGTTGAGATTAATGATGATGATTTAAGAATAGATACTTATCGTTCGAGCGGTGCCGGTGGACAGCATATTAACAAGACATCATCCGCAATCAGAATTACACATATTCCGACAGGAATAGTAGTTCAGTGTCAGAATGAACGTTCACAGCACCAGAATAAGGATAAAGCTATGCAGATGCTCAAAGCAAAGCTGTATCTTATGAAACAGCAGGAAAATGCTGAAAAAACATCAGATATCAGAGGTGATGTCAAGGATATTAATTTTGGTAATCAGATACGAAGCTACGTTTTGCAGCCATATACAATGGTAAAAGACCATAGAACAAACAAAGATATAGGCAATGCACAAAGCGTTCTTGATGGAAATATTAATCCTTTTATTAATGCATATCTTAATTGGGTTAATACAGGTAAAAAAGCAGATTAAAAATATAATGCATATACAAAAGCATGATAAGGAGGTATTTTATGTCAGATTACATTAAACCTGTAGTGTTTAAAGTCGGTAACGAAATGTATGGTGTAGACATTAATCTTGTACAGTCAATAGAACGAGAGATTCAGGTTGTTCCGGTTCCAAATTCAATGCCGTATATTAAAGGCATTGTAAATTTAAGGAGTGAGGTGATACCTGTATACAGTCTCAAAAAGAAATTTGGACTTGTTGATAATGGTGTGAGCGAAAATACAATTATTATTGATACAAAAAATGTTAAACTTGCACTTGAGGTTGATGAGGTAGTTGAGATAGGCGATATTGAACCTGAAAATATTGTTCCTATGCCGGAGATTGCTCTTAATGCACAGACACAATATATGCCTCGTGTTGCCTATGTTGATGGTAATCTTATAATTCTTCTTGATGTTACAGAACTTTTAAGTGAGGAAGAGGAAGCTGTTGTAAAGCAGATGGCAGAAGATATGAAGTAATCAGCTAATATCACAGGATGGTGATTAACATGGAAAATTCAGGTAAAATAGAAAGGTCAGCGGGAATACTTATGCATATAAGCAGCCTCCCGTCGCCATTTGGTATAGGAACATTCGGAAAAACAGCGTATGAATTTGTGGATTTTGTTGCACAGGCAAGACACAGATACTGGCAGGTGCTTCCGCTTGGACCAACTACATACGGAGACAGCCCGTATCAGTCATATTCTGCTTTTGCAGGAAATCCATATTTTGTGGATCTTGAGATGTTGACTGATGACGGAATATTAGACAGAAATATATATGAAGATATAGATTGGGGCAGCGGCGATTATGTGGATTACGAAAAAGTCTACAATAACAGGTTCACTGTTTTGCATGAAGCATACAAAAATTATAGACAGAAACTCAGTGAAAGCCGTGTAAAACTTGCTGCCGGACTTCCGGAATATAAGAAGTTTGACAATTTTAATAAAACAAATGCATACTGGCTTGATGACTATGCACTTTTTATGGCTCTCAAATGGCATTTTAACCAGAAGTCATGGCAGGATTGGGATGAAGATATTAAATTCCGGACACAGAAGGGCATGCAGAAGTATAAAGAACTGCTTGCAGACGAAATCGGATTCTGGAAGTTTGTCCAGTATGAATTTGATAAACAATGGAAAAAACTCAAAGAATATGCCAATGAAAATAATGTAGATATAATAGGAGATATTCCTATTTATATGGGGCTTGATAGTTCAGATGTGTGGGCGGATGCAGGTGAATTTCTGCTGGATGAGAATCTTACGCCTGTTAAAGTTGCAGGGGTTCCGCCTGATGCTTTTTCTGAACTTGGACAGAAATGGGGAAATCCTCTTTACGACTGGAATAAAATGGAAGCTAACGGATTCAGGTGGTGGAGAGACAGAATGGCACATTCTGCTGAATTATATGATGTTATAAGAATTGATCATTTTATAGGGATAGTAAAATATTATACAATTCCGGCTGACATGCCTGATGCAAGGCAAGGTTCATATGAGCAGGGACCGGGACAGAAACTTCTTGATGTTATCAATGAAGCTATCGGTGATAAAAAAATTATTGCAGAAGATCTAGGAGTATCACTTCCAGAGGTTGATGTGATTTTAAGAGAAAACAATTATCCTTCAATGAAAGTCCTTGAGTTTGCATTTGGCGGCGACAGAAAAAATCCGCATCTTCCATATAATTACAGTGATAACTGCGTAGTGTATGGCGGAACACATGACAATGAAACACTTATGGGATATTTTACCGGACACAATGAGTGGGAGCTTGGCTATGCTTTTGATTATCTTGATACAAGAGACAGGGCAAGGATGGTAGATAACGTATTCCGTGCAGCATATTCAAGTGTTGCATGTCTTGCAATATTTACAGTTCAGGATATTTTAAAGCTTGGAAATGAAGCACGAATGAATATGCCTTCAAGCTTTGGAAATAACTGGAAATGGAGAATGAGAGCAGGGTCACTTAATAATGATCGTCTTAATGAGATGAGATATCTGGCAAGTGTATTTGGAAGAGAATCATAATAATTAATATAAAGACACATAATCTGAGAATGCGGTATCCGGCTATACTGTACAATCAGGTTATGTGTCTTTTTTTCTAAAAATCACATATAAGGTTGCATTGTTATAAATAATATGATAAGATTCTTTCTGTGAAAAACACATGTGTTTCACACACGAACAACAAAACACATGTGTCTTTTGTAGGAAGACATCCTGTGAATTATGACTGATGTCAGAAAGGTATGAGGATATGACTGAGGACAGTAAATATTACGTTGTCAAACAGAAGGCACTGCCGGAAGTTCTGCTCAAAGTTGCACAGGTCAACAAAATAATTGAGACAAAGAGAATGTCTATAGCTGAAGCTACTGAATCGGTTGGAATCAGCAGAAGTTCTTATTATAAATATAAAGACGATATTTTTCCTTTTAGAGATAATGTAAAAGGCAAGACAATAACATTTGTATTATCAATGGATGATGAGCCGGGAATTCTGTCGGTTGTATTAAAGACAATTGCAGAATATAAAGCTAATCTTCTTACTATACATCAGACAATACCTGTAAATGGTGTTGCCTCGCTGACGTTAAGTGTTGACATACTTCCGACAACGGGAGATTCAGCAAAGATGATAGAGCAGATAGAACAGCTTTCAGGTGTCAGATATTTGAAAATTTTAAGCAGAGAGTAATCGCCAAGATGAAATAAATAATGAGAAAGAGGAAATTAAGATGGCTAAAATTGCAGTTTTAGGTTATGGAACAGTTGGTTCCGGAGTAGTTGAAGTATTAGAGACAAACAAAGACTCTATTACAAAAAGAGCAGGAAGAGAAATTGAAGTAAAGAGTGTTCTCGATTTGAGAGATTTCCCGGGTGATCCGATTCAGGAAAAAATAGTACATGATGTGGACGTTATCATCAACGACCCTGAAATAGAAGTAGTTGTTGAAGTTATGGGTGGTGTTGAGCCGGCATTTACATTTGTAAAGAGAGCACTTGAGGCAGGAAAGAGCGTGTGTACATCAAACAAGGCACTCGTTGCTGCACATGGACCTGAACTTCTTGAGATGGCAAAGAAAAGAAATCTTAACTTTATGTTTGAGGCATCAGTTGGCGGCGGTATTCCTATTATAAGACCATTAAACCAGTCTCTTACAGCGGATGAGATTACAAAAATAACAGGAATTCTTAATGGAACAACAAACTATATCCTTACAAAGATGGATAAAGAAGGCAGTACATACGAAGAAACATTAAAAGAAGCACAGGAACTTGGTTATGCCGAGAGAAATCCTGAAGCTGACGTTGAAGGTTTTGATGCCTGCCGTAAAATTGCAATTCTTACATCGCTTGCATATGGCTCAACAGTAAAATTTGAAGAAATCCGTACAGAGGGAATTACAAAAATCACAACAAAAGATTTCAAGTATGCAGAAAAACTTGGATATGTAGTAAAGCTTCTTGCTACAAGCTGCAAAGAAAATGACAAAGTATATGCTATAACAGCACCATTTATGATTAATTCAACACATCCGTTATACAATGTAAATGATGTGTTAAACGGAATATATATTCATGGTAATGTTATCGGCAATGTAATGTTTTTTGGTGCCGGAGCAGGAAAACTTCCTACGGCAAGTGCTGTTGTAGCTGACGTTGTAGACTGTGTAAAGCATAAAGGCAAGAATGTCATGACAGTATGGAGCGTAGAGAAACTTGAACTTGGTGATGCAGATGATGAAGTAAGAAAGTTCTTTGTCAGAGTAAAAGGTAATGTCTCAGATTTATCAGCAGTAAATGCAGCATTTGGAAATGTGCAGACTGTTACTGTAGATGGAATAGACGGAGAGTTTGGATTCATTACAGAGCCTATGTCAGAAAGAGCATTTGCTGAAGCAGCAAAAAAGATAGATATGATTCATAGAATAAGAATCGATGAGACTACAATTTAATTGTCAGCCTGATTAACTGTAATTTATGGTTTATATAAAAATTATCGTCAGTGCATATACTTGCACGGGAAAGGAAGAAAAATGAAATATTTAATTATTCTTGGCGATGGAATGGCAGATAAGGATATTCCTGAACTTGGAGGAAAAACACCGCTTGAGTATGCGGATACACCGACAATGGATAAGTATTCAAAGATGTCAGAGATAGGAATGGTACATACAATACCTGATGGAATGGCACCGGGAAGCGATACAGCTAATTTATCAGTTCTTGGCTATAATCCAAGGGATTATTATACAGGACGTTCACCACTTGAAGCATTAAGCATCGGTGTTGACATGAAGACAACAGATGTTGCGTTAAGATGTAATATAGTTACAGTTTCAACAGATGAGCTTCCATATGAAGAAAAGACAATTATTGACCACAGCTCAAGCGAAATTTCAACAGAAGATGCGGCTGTTCTTCTTGAGGCAGTAAGAAAAGAGCTTGAAAATGATATATACAAGTTTTATGTGGGAACAAGTTACAGACATCTTACAATATGGGATAAAGGCGAAGTTGTAGACCTTACTCCTCCGCATGATGTACTTGGACAGAAAATAGGACAGTATCTTCCAAAAGATGATAAATTAAGAGAGATGATGAAGAAAAGCTATGATATTTTAAGCAATCATCCAATTAATGTTGAGAGAATGAAAAGGGGACTTAATCCTGCTAATTCGCTCTGGTTCTGGGGTGCGGGCACAAGACCGATGCTCACATCATTTGAAGAAAAGACAGGTCATAAAGGTGCGATGATTTCCGCTGTAGATCTTCTTAAAGGAATTGCAGTCGGTGCCGGCATGAAAGTTATAGAAGTAGAGGGGGCAAACGGCGGTCTTGATACTAATTATGAGGGCAAGGCTGACGCGGCAGTTGATGTGCTTTTAAACGGAGGATGTGATTTTGCATATATTCATCTTGAGGCACCTGACGAAATGGGTCATCAGGGAAGTTATGAACGCAAAGTAAAAGCAATTGAAAACCTTGATAAGAGAATCATAAAACGTGTTGTAGAAAAGATGGAAGCGGCAGGAGAAGATTTCAGGATGTTAGTTCTTCCGGATCATCCTACACCGGTGGCTATAAGAACACATGTCTCTGACCCTGTTCCATATATGTTATATGACAGCACAGACAAAAAGAATAATACATGGTCATATAATGAAAAAGATGGCGAGGCAAGTGGAAATTATATTGCTGAGGGTCATACAATAATAAACAGATTGTTTGAAAAATAGTTGCATAAGAAAAATAAAAAGAAGATGGAAAGGTAATAATAACAATGATTAAAGTTGTAAAATTTGGCGGAAGCTCACTCGCCAGTGCAGAACAGTTTAAAAAAGTCGGTAACATAATAAGAGAAGAGGAGAGCAGAAAGTATGTTGTCCCTTCAGCTCCGGGAAAGCGTTTTTCTGAGGATACAAAAGTTACAGATATGCTTTATAAATGTTATGCAGAAGCAGAAGAAGGAAAAAATTTCGATAAACAGTTAAAAGCAATCAAAGAGCGTTACAATGAGATTATAAAGGGTCTTGGACTCAAACTTTCATTAGAAGAACAGTTCGAGACAATCAAGAAAAACTTTGAAGCAAAAGCAGGAAAAGATTATGCTGCTTCAAGAGGAGAATACCTTAATGGTATTATAATGGCAAATTATCTTGGATATCAGTTTATTGATGCTGCAAATGTAATCTGTTTTGATGAAAATGGAGAATTCGATTCAGAAAAGACTAATGAAGTATGTTCAGAAAAGCTCGCTGCTACAGAAAATGCTGTAATTCCGGGATTTTATGGTGCAATGCCAAACGGAAAAGTTAAGACATTTTCAAGAGGTGGTTCTGATGTGACAGGTTCAATAGTTGCAAGAGCTATCAAAGCGGATGTGTACGAAAACTGGACAGATGTTTCGGGTTTCCTTGCAGCAGACCCAAGAATAGTAAAAAATCCAAAGCCAATCAAAGTTATTACATACAGGGAACTTAGGGAATTGTCTTACATGGGTGCTTCCGTTCTTCACGAATCAGCAATTTTCCCGGTAAGAAAAGAAGGAATTCCGATTAATATCAGAAATACAAATGCACCACAAGATCCGGGTACAATGATTGTTGAGACAACATGTAACAGACCGGATTGTGTAATTACTGGTATTGCCGGTAAGAAGGGATTCGTATCAATAAGCATCGACAAAGACATGATGAATTCAGAAATCGGATTTGGAAGAAAAGTTCTTCAGGTGTTTGAAGATAATGGCATATCATTTGAACATATGCCATCAGGAATTGATACTATGACGGTATTTGTTCATCAGGATGAATTTGTTGAAAAAGAACAGAAAGTTCTTGCACAGCTTCATCGTGCAGTAAATCCTGATTCGATAGAACTTGAATCAGATCTTGCACTTATCGCTGTTGTAGGACGAGGAATGAAGAATAATTCAGGTATTGCTGCTAATATTTTCTCAGCACTTGCAAAGGCAAAGATTAACATTAAGATGATTGATCAGGGCTCAAGTGAGCTTAATATCATTATTGGTGTACGCAATCGCTATTTTGAAGATGCAATCAAGACAATTTACAGCGTATTTGTACCGGAAGAAGAGCAGTAAAACAAATCGAAAAATTAAATTTTATCCCGGCAGGAAAGCAATGGTGGCATTTGTTATCAGATGTTTTCCTGCCGGGATATTTTTGTGAAAATATTTAATGGAAAGCTATATACAATAAAAATAATAAAAAAACAAAAAATAAATACAGCTTGCTAAACTTCGTTTAGAATGGTAAAATAAGAAAGAAAACATAACATAAAAATGACAATGTTTAAGGAGTAATATTCAGAGAATGGAAATCACAAAGAAAATAGCAGAAGAGTTAAGCGTTAAGCCGTCACAGGTTGAAGCGGCAGTAAAGTTGATAGATGAAGGATGTACGATTCCTTTCATAGCCAGATACCGTAAGGAAGTTACAGGTTCACTTAATGATGAACAGCTTCGTAACCTTGATGACAGACTCAAATACCTTCGCAATCTTGAGGATAGAAAAGCACAGGTAATAGCAAGCATAGAAGAACAGGGTAAACTTACAGAAGAGTTAAAGGCACAGATTACAGATGCACAGACAATGGTGCTTGTGGAAGATTTATACAGACCGTACAAGCAGAAAAGAAGAACTCGTGCAACGATTGCAAAAGAGAAGGGGCTTGAGCCTCTTGCACAGTTCATACTTGCACAGAATACAGACAAGCCTGTTGAAGATGAGGCACAGAAGTATATAAGCAGCGAGGAAGGCAAAGAAGTTGAGGATGCAGCGGCAGCGATACAGGGAGCACTTGATATAATTGCAGAACAGATTTCAGATGTAGCTGATTACAGAACATATATAAGAGATATAACTTTCAAGGAAGGAAAGATAGTTTCTGCTGCCAAAGATGCTGATGCAGAGTCTGTATATGAGAATTATTATGATTACAGTGAAGCACTTTCAACAATTCCGGGACACAGAATACTTGCATTAAACAGAGGTGAGGCAGAAAAGTTCCTTGCTATAAAAATAGAGGCACCTGTTGACAGAATTTTAAGGTATCTGGAGACAAAGACGCTTACATCAGATAATGAATATACAACACCATTAATCAAAGAGGTTGTAAGCGATGCATATGACAGGCTTATTGCACCTGCCATAGAAAGAGAGATAAGAAGCACACTCACAGATACGGCACAGGACGGAGCTATAAGGGTATTTGGTAAAAATCTTGAACAGCTTCTCTTACAGCCGCCAATTGCCGGTAAAGTTGTACTTGGCTGGGATCCTGCATTCAGAACTGGATGCAAACTTGCAGTTGTCGATGCTACAGGAAAGGTTCTTGATACAAAAGTTATATATCCTACAGAGCCACACAATAAAGTTGAACAGTCAAAGCAGGAAGTTAAGAAACTTATAGATAAGTATAATATAACGCTCATTTCATGCGGTAATGGAACTGCATCAAGAGAGTCAGAAAAAATCATAGCAGATATGATTAAAGAGTACGATTTGAAAAATGTAGATTATGTAATAACAAATGAAGCAGGTGCATCAGTGTACTCTGCAAGCAAACTTGCGACAGAAGAATTTCCTGATTTTGATGTGGCACAAAGAAGTGCAGTGTCAATAGCAAGACGAGTTCAGGACCCGCTTGCAGAACTTGTAAAGATAGATCCGAAGTCAATCGGTGTTGGACAGTATCAGCATGATATGAACCAGAAAAAGCTGAGCGAAACACTTACAGGTGTGGTTGAAGACAGCGTTAATAAAGTAGGTGTTGATTTAAATACAGCATCTGCATCACTTCTTGAATATATTTCGGGAATATCAAAAGCTGTTGCAAAAAATATTGTGGATTACAGAGAAACTAACGGAAGATTTACTAACAGAAAACAGCTTTTAAAAGTTGCAAAATTAGGACCTAAGGCATTTGAACAGTGTGCAGGTTTCATGCGTATAAGCGGAGGTGATAATCCGCTTGATGCCACAAGTGTACATCCGGAAAGTTATGATGCTGCAGCAAAACTTCTTGAGATATTAGGATATAATATTAACTCTATAAGTTCAGGTGAGTTAATAGGACTTGGTAAAAAAATAAGCAATCTCCACGAAATGGCAGAAAAAGTCGGAATTGGTGAGATAACACTTGAAGATATAGTAAAAGAACTTGAGAAACCTGGAAGAGACCCAAGAGAAGAGATGCCAAAACCAATACTCAGAAAAGATGTCCTTGATATGAAAGATTTAAAACCGGGAATGATTCTTAAAGGAACAGTAAGAAATGTAATAGATTTTGGTGCTTTTGTGGATATCGGTGTACATCAGGACGGACTTGTTCATATTTCACAGATGTGTGTTGACAGAAGAGTTGAGCATCCGCTTGATGTTGTGAGTGTCGGAGATGTTGTAGATGTACGTGTTATAGAAGCTGATCCGGCAAAGAACAGGGTTTCACTATCAATGATTCTCGACGAAAAAGAGGCTGCTAACCGTAAAATGTCAGCGAATAAAGGCGACAGAAAAAATGATGCTTCAAAGAGAGATAACAGAAAGCAGGGACAGCATAAGAAAAAAGACAATGGACTTAATCTTAGTTCATTATCAAGATTTATGAGATAATTGTGCGGACAGCGAAACAAAGCCAATGTCTGCAAGAGACATTGGCGGCGTTTGATAAATATAGTTAATAATACAAACTGGAGTATTGAAATGGGTGAACAAGAACAGAGAGTAGAATTTGAAACACGAATAGGTGCAAAAGAACTGATGGATTTTAAAATATACCATAATTATCACAGCGTGAGTGGTATTGCATCACTGCTTTTTGGCATAATAGCATTGGTGATATGCATAGTTTCAATTAACAGAGTGAATATATCATATACACTTATGATGGGATTTTTTGGACTTTTCTTTACAGTGTACACACCGATTGGCATGAAGAGAAAAGTTAATAAACAGATAAAAACAGTTCCTGCATTTGCAGAGCCTGTAAAATATGTCATAACACCTGAAAAGATAACTCTCAGTCAGGGCGAAGTATCAGAAGAACTTTTATGGGATGATATATTTACGATAAAATGCACAGGAAAGAGCATGATTTTATATATAACATCAGTGAGGGCTAATATAATACCTCTTGAATGCCTTGACAGACAACAGGCAGAAAACTTTATAAAAATAGCAAGAGAGAAACTCAAGCCGTTTCAGGTTAAGTTAAATGATGCATCAGTAATAAACAAGTGCGGACGGTGACAGATATGGTAAATGTGATAGAAACATTTGATGCAAAAGAAACATTTGCATTAGGGGAAAAGATAGGAAAAGAAGTACAACCAGGAGATATATTCTGTCTTGAAGGTGACCTTGGCGTTGGGAAGACAGTATTTACACAGGGGTTTGCAAAAGGGATTGGCATAACAGAACCTGTTAACAGCCCTACATTTACAATAGTTCAGGAGTACAAAGAAGGAAGAATTCCCTTATATCATTTCGATTTATACAGGATAGCAGATATTTCGGAACTTGATGAGATCGGTTACGAAGAATATTTTTATTCAGAAGGAACATGTCTTGTTGAGTGGGGAAATCTATATCCGGAGATATTCCCTGAAAATACCATAAAAATTGAAATAAGCAAAGACCTTTCAAAAGGTTTTGACTACAGAAGAGTAACGATAGAAAAGCAGCAAAAGGAGGATTAACATGAGGATACTTGCAATAGAAAGTTCTGCCGTGACAGCATCAGTTGCAATTCTTACAGATGATACACTTACGGCAGAGTATACTATCAACTATAAGAAAACTCATTCACAGACACTTCTTCCTATGATAGATGAGATATGTGATATGACAGACGTTAAGCCGGATGAATTTGATGTGGTTGCAGTGTCAACAGGCCCGGGTTCTTTTACCGGGTTAAGGATAGGCGTTGCAACAGGAAAGGGCATTGCACTTGCCACAGGTATCAAGATGGCAGCAGTTCCGACACTTGATGCAATGGCAATGAATATGTATGGCACTGGTAAGCTTATATGTGCTGTCATGGATGCTAGAAGGCAGCATCTCTACAACAATATATTTTTCTTTGATGAAAACAACAGACTCTGTAGATGCAGGGAACAGTCGCTTGATTCATATGATCAACTTGCTGCTGAATTAAATGGCCTTAACAGAGATGTAATATTTGTAGGTGATGGCATAAATGCCGCAAGAGAATATTTTGATAAATATTTAACATGTAAATATGAATATGCACCGGCACATATGACAACACAACGTGCCGGAAGTGTAGCTATGCTGGCAATGCAGATGGCAGCAGAAAATAAACTTGTTGATGCGGATGATGTAAAGCCCGATTATCTTCGCCCGTCACAGGCAGAGCGTGAATTTGCACAGAAAAAGGAGCCTAAGTAATGCTTAACATAAGAGCTATGGAAGAAAAAGATATTCCACAGGTCGAAGAGATAGAAAAAAAGATATTTTCGCTGCCGTGGTCAGAGAAGTCATTTCATGATGCATGCAGTGATGAAAATAATATATATCTTGTCTGTGAAGATGAAGGCACAATTACCGGATACTGCGGATTATGGACGGTGTTTGGTGAGGGGAATATTACGAATATGGCAGTTCATCCTGATTACAGAAAAAAAGGTATCGGAATGATGCTTATGGAAGAGATGGAAAAACGTGGAATACAGAAAAAAGTAGATGTGTTTTTTCTGGAAGTGCGTGAAAGCAATGACGCAGCACGAAGATTATATGAAAAAATGAAATACAAACAAATAGGTATCCGCAAAAGATTTTATGAAAGACCGGTTGAGGATGCTATAGTAATGTCGAAAATGTATACGGAAGGAAATATATGTTAGATGTATGTTTGCTGGGAACCAGCGGAATGCTGCCATTGCCTGACAGATGGCTGACATCACTGATGACCAGATATAATGGAAGCAGTCTTTTGATAGATTGTGGGGAAGGAACACAGATTGCAATAAAAGAAAAAGGATGGAGTTTTAATCCGATAGATGTAATTTGTTTTACGCATTATCATGCTGACCATATAAGCGGACTTCCGGGGCTGCTTCTCACAATAGGAAATTCTGACAGGACAAAGCCTGTTACGCTTGTCGGGCCTAAAGGTCTGTCAAGAGTTGTTGGGGCACTGCGTGTGATAGCACCGGAACTTCCGTTTGAACTGAAATTTATAGAACTTACAAAACCGCAGGAACACATTTCAATAAATGGCTATGAGATAGAGGCATTTAAAGTTTCTCATACGGTTGCATGTTATGGGTATTCTATAAGTATTCCAAGAATAGGAAAGTTTGATGTAGAAAAAGCTAGAGAACTTATGATACCGCAGAAAGCGTGGAATAAGCTTCAGCATGGAAATACGGTTGAGATTGATGGAACTGTATATACACCGGATATGGTACTCGGGCCGGCAAGAAAAGGAATCAAGCTTACGTATACCACAGACACGAGACCTACGGAATCTATTAAGCAGAATGCAAAGCATTCGGATCTCTTTATCTGTGAAGGAATGTATGGCGAAAAGGATAAGCAGAAGAAAGCCAAAGAATATAAGCATATGACATTCTACGAAGCGGCACAGCTTGCAAAAGAAGCAGAAGTAAAAGAAATGTGGCTGACACATTATAGCCCGTCACTGACAAAACCAGAGGAATATATGGACGATGTCAAGGCAATATTCCCGAATTCAATCGCAGCAAAAGATAAGCGCTCGGTAGAACTGGTATTTGAAGATTAGGAGGGAAAATATGAGCGAGACAAAAGATGTATTAATACTGGCGATCGAAAGCTCTTGTGATGAGACAGCAGCGGCAGTTGTAAAGAATGGAAGGGAAGTACTGTCCAATGTCATTTCTTCACAGATTGCCCTGCATACGCTGTATGGAGGTGTTGTGCCTGAGATCGCTTCCAGAAAACATATCGAAAAGATTAATCAGGTTATCGAGGAAGCACTGAAAGAAGCAGAGGTAACACTGGATGATATCGATGCGATCGGAGTGACTTACGGACCGGGGCTGGTAGGTGCACTTCTGGTGGGGGTTGCAGAAGCAAAAGCAATTGCATACGCTGCAGGTAAGCCACTGGTCGGAGTGCATCATATCGAAGGACATATTGCAGCCAATTTTATAGAACACAAAGAATTAGAACCGCCATTTTTCTCATTGGTAGTATCCGGAGGACATACACATCTGGTACGTGTAAAAGATTATGGTAAATTTGATATCATCGGAAGAACCAGAGATGATGCTGCAGGAGAAGCATTTGACAAGGTGGCCCGTGCAATCGGACTGGGCTATCCGGGAGGACCGAAGATTGATAAGGTGTCCAGGGAAGGAAATCC
>OKSK01000352.1_pt1 | contig 29491 bp, 29 predicted proteins | sample 1606301 | NCBI WGS metagenome assembly OKSK01 (sample SAMEA3879557, study PRJEB24766) | human gut metagenome | biome: human-associated habitat; feature: feces | place: USA | collected 1985/1987
GGTTATCCATAAGCAACGCGAAAAAAGATCAAACTATATATAAAAAAATACAATGGATTATGTCACAAAACCGCAAGCAGGCAGGGGGAAGCAGGGCTAAGGGGTATTTTGAGGACTCGTGCGGGGTAACGCGTTAATGCAAAAAGGGCTAACCTTGCGGTTAGCCCTTTTTAGAATGTGGTCGGCGAGAGAGGATTCGAACCTCCGACCCACTGGTCCCAAACCAGTTGCGCTACCAAGCTGCGCTACTCGCCGAATGCGGAGCGCATCTTACTGCTGAGGTGCGCCCCCGTCAATCCCTTATTTTCAAAAAGCCATTCAACTGGCGATATTCTCGCCAGACCAGCTACTGCGCGGCTTTTGTGGTGTTATCAGGGAGTTTACACCAGTTGTTGTTTTCGTTAATCCCACCGTTCGGTGAGGTATAGCCGAGACAGCCCATAATGGTGTCGTACAGCTCAACGTGACGGCGCGGTACCTTGATCTCTGCCTGCTGTTTCAGATGGGCAAACATTTTGGCTTTGTCCGGATTTTCCAGGTACTTATCCGACATCCACATGATCATCGGCACGCGGAACTGCTCAGGCGGGGCCAGCTTACGCGGCGTACCGTGTAAATGCTCTTTCTCGTTGATGGACTCGCCGTGGTCGGCCGCGTAGATCACAATCGCTTTCTTATCGCGAAGCTGGTCGATCACCCGACTGAGGAAGGTATCCACATACAGAATCGAGTTATCATAGGCATTGATCAGCTCCTGCTTGCTACAGTTCTTGTTAATGCCGACGCACTCAGGCGTCCATTTGGCGAAATCGCGCGTGTAACGCTGATAGTAGCTGTAGTGTGACCCTTTGGTATGCAGAACAATAAGATGCTTACCCTGCGGATGGTTTTTCAGTGACTGTTCCATCTCAGAGAGCAGCAGCATGTCATCAACGTTCTTTCCGCGGTTACGCGGCTCGGCGCCAATCTGCTCGCGGTAGGCGATGTTATCCGCCATGGTGTTGGTGTAGAACCACATCTCACTTTGCATGGCGAACAGATCGGAGCTAAATCCAAGCTGCTTCAGAACAGCAAACACGTTTTGCTCTTTGAGAGTGCGCTGAGGATTATCACTCGCACCGCCCTCACGAACAAACATACAGCGCAACGAGAGCTTCGTGGCGGTATCGCAGGAGTAGCCGCGGTAAGCTACAAGATTCTTTTCCTGCGCCAGTTTCGGGGTGGTATCGCGGTCATAACCGAGGATACCCATATGATCCCAGCGCGTCGTTTCGCCGATAACGAAGACCACGTAAGTATCATCCAGCCCGTCAGCCGGAGCCTGGTAGGTGAACTTTTTGGTTGGGTTAATCAGCGATTTCACATCGCTGGATTCGTCCGCCTGAGCCCAGGCATAAAGACCTAACGCCGACAGCCAGTTAGACGGCAGATACGAGTTAGCCACCACGCCGCCGTAGCTTGGCATATCCACGCCTGTCGCTTTTTCGATCCTTTTTTGCTGTTTTTCCATCAGGCGAATAGGCGCCCACACCAGCAGACCCGCCAGAAGAACGACGGCGACGTTGCGGATGCGCTGTCCCCGGGTACGCAGCTGGCGTAACAGGGTGTAGCGGCAGGTGTTACTCCAGATAAAGAAGAGCGGGATCAGGCAGGTCAGAATCGTCCACAGGATGAACCCTTGACCCACCACCTCTTTCGAGAGGTCGATGTCCGTGGTCATCACCGAGGCCACAATACCGTAGCCAATGACCACATTCATGAATGTCATGTAATAGCTTGCGGCGGCGGAGATAACCACCACCAGCGAGGCCAGAACCTGCCATGTACGTCTGCCAAAAAGCGAGAGCAGACGTAGCAGGAAGAAGGTCGCCAGAATTGAGCCAAACACTTCAATCGCGGCAAAAATTCCATTTCTTACAGTGAGGTGTTCGAAATAACCTTCCACTCGTCTGAACAGCACCGCGCCATTCAGAAACAAACCGATATAGACAGCCAGCATCAGACACAATCTTTGCTGGGTAAGAGACCTAATATATTTCATGCAAACAACCCTGGGGGAAGGGGTATAAAGACCCGCCGAATCTCAGTGAGAAAGCTGACAGAGTAAGTAGATGCGAGAGAAACCGTTATCAGAAACGTCTACAAGCGCGATAAGTAGACCACAGCAGGAAAGAAAAGTGGCAGCAGAGAATGTGAATCGATGAAGTTTTTTACAAAATAGCAAGTCCGGAAGCGATTTAGAAATAAATAAAAGAGGCCCTGCGGCCCCTTTTTATCGAATCATGCATGCGCTTCTTTATATACCTCGCGCTGCGGCTGACGAATCGTGGTGGACAGCGCCAGCGAAATAATCAGCAAGGCAAATATCACGCAGAATGTCACGTAGAAGCCACCAAACAGCGAGGCAATCAGTGAACCGCAAATACTGCCGATACCGAAGCCGAGATAAATCACGCCGTAGTTTTTCGCCAGGTTGTTCAGGCCGAAGAACTCGCTCACCAGCGACGGGAAGACGGTAATAGTGCCGCCAAAGTTAAAGGCTACGCAGGCTATCGCCGCAAAGAATGTCGCCTCGTTCAGCGGAGCGAACAGCAGTGCTGCCATACCCACCAGGGAGATCACCTGCCCCAGCGTAATCACGCGGATCCGGGCGATTTTGTCAGACAAGATACCCAGTACCAGACGACCCGAGAGGTTAGCGATAGAGATGACCGTTACGGCGTTCGCCGCCGTCGCCGCGTCCAGTTTTACCATTCCCTGCGCGATATCTTTCGCCACACCGATGACATACAGACCGCTCATGCAGGCCGTCAGGAACATCACCGCCAGCATCCAGTACTGCGGCTTACGCATGGACTGAGCGAGGGTGAAATCGTTCTCCACCACGCCGTTAACGGTTTTCACTTCCTGCTGCGGCGCATCTTTCATCAGCGTGGCGCCGAAGAGGATCATTACCAGCACAATCACGCCCCAGATCATAAAGGTTTTCTCAAGCCCAACCGAGGCCAGCAGATGCGCATCGATGAATTTGAAGCCGAGGCTGCCCAGGCCATATGAACCAATGGCAAATGCGGAGATAAGCCCTTTACGCTCCGGGAACCACTTCACGCAGTTAGACAGCGTCAGCAGATAACCTGCGCCGTCCGCCAGCCCCACCAGCACCCCGGCGCTCAGCCACAGCATCATCAGGTTGTTAGAATATGCCGTCAGGAAGAATCCCAAGCCCAGCAAGATCCCGGATGCCATGGTTACACGCTTCACGCCGAAACGTTCCTGAAGTTTGCCCGCCACGGAAGAGGAAATTGCTAACCCAAGACTCAGCAAGCCGAAGGAGAATGCCACCTGGCTTATCGGCGCGCCGAGCTTATCGGACAGGGCGCTGTTAAACAGGCTCCAGGTATAGACCGATCCCAGTGCGAACTGGGTAACGATGGTGCCGAATAGCGTCAGCCAACGCGTGCGGTTATAAGTTGATGTGTTCATGGCAGTGTCCTGCAAGATAAATTATGGAAATTCGCTGAGGACAACGATAAACAAAACCTTTATAGCGTTGGGGAAAAACGGAATGAAATGCAGGAGAGAAGGAATGAAATGCCTGGGATCTGGAATGAATGACCTTGCCGGGGAATGAAGCGCTGTTCTGTTAGTGGGCACTATCGCTCCAGACCCCGTCATAATTGTATTAAATATGTTATCGTATCGTTTAAAAAAATAACAACCCTTAAAATTTGGCGCTCAATCCCAGCGTATATAAATATTCTTCTTCAGTTTGCTGGTTATAGCTGATCTTCGCCCAGGGGTGTAAATCACCATACTGCGTATCAACACGCCAACCCAATGAGTTCACGCTGGCATGCCAGAGGGGATCGGTAAGCGACTGCGTGGTGGTTGTATCCTCAAACGCATTCACCGTTACAGGGGGGGCGCCATCAGTGCGCCACGCCATGACGGGCCCGGTGGTGAAATGTCCCGCCACGGGAAAATTCCAGCCAACGCTCAGAACGGTTTCCGCATCCGAACCGGAGGGATCGTTCAGGGTAAACCCCGTAGCATTCTGTGTGCGGTTAATACGCTCCGCGAGAATATCTTCATAACGAGGTTGGTGATCGGCGTCCCATGTATAACGTTCCGTCGTATTACTTTGTGCATCTGAAACGATATATTCCTGTTGCCACGCAAAAGCGGTGTGACAAAAAAGCAGGCAGAGTGAAACACCCACCAGGCCAGAAGCAGCATGGCGACCACTGATTTTTTTTATCATCATCAAAGCGACTCCAGAAAGAGCCGAGTTCGGCGATATATGTCATTGTTCGAAGAGGTATTAGGGCGTATAGCCCTGTATTAACTATTGTCTCTTTAGCAGACACGTCAAGCCGGGCAGATTGAAATTTTTGCGTTTACCGTATCAGGAAGGGAGATGACCTATGCAACGTTGCGGCTGGGTAAGCCAGGATCAGCTTTATATCGATTATCACGACAAGGAATGGGGCGTACCGGAAACCGACGGTAAAAAACTATTTGAAATGATTTGCCTTGAAGGCCAGCAGGCCGGGCTGTCGTGGATCACCGTTCTGAAAAAGCGTGAGAACTATCGCAAAGCCTTCCACCAGTTCGATCCGGCTGCGGTTGCCGCCATGACCGACGACGACGTACAAAAGCTGGTTCTGGATACCGGTATCATCCGCCATCGCGGTAAAATTCAGGCCATTATTGGTAACGCGCGTGCTTATCTGGCGATGGAGCAAAATGGCGAACCCTTTTCAGCATTTGTCTGGTCGTTTGTGGATAACGAGCCGAAGGTGACGCAGGCCGCCACGCTTGCAGAGATCCCAACGTCGACCCCCGCCTCAGATGCCCTGTCGAAAGCGCTGAAAAAACGCGGCTTTAAGTTTGTGGGCACCACCATCTGTTACTCCTTTATGCAGGCCTGCGGGCTGGTCAATGACCACATTACGGGCTGCTTCTGCCATCCGGAGGGCCACCATGATCCGCAAATGGCAAAGTGAGAACACCGCGCCGCTTTTGAGTCTGTGGCTGGAGAGCACCACCGAGGCGCATCCGTTTATCGACGCAAGTTACTGGCAAGCGAATGAAGCGGTAGTGCGGGATGAATACCTTCCCGCCGCCGAGACCTGGGTCTGGGAAGAAAACGGTACCCTGTGCGGTTTTATCAGCGTCATGCAGTTCCAGTTCGTGGGGGCGCTGTTTGTCGCCCCGGCGTTCATCGGAAAGGGGATTGGGCGTGCGCTGCTGAACCACGTTCAGCAGCACTACCCGTATTTAACCCTGGAGGTGTACCAGAAAAACGTGCGGGCGGTGAATTTCTATCATGCTCAGGGTTTTCGCATCGAAGACAGCGCCTGGCAGGATGATACCCAACACCCGACGTGGATCATGAGCTGGCAGGCGGATCAAACGCCGTAAGGGTAAGCGCCGGCCCCTCATATTTCTCCACCCATGCCAGCGCCGTATTCCCCGCGCAGCCATTCCCCAGCTTCGAGCTGGGGAGATCTTTGGTCAGCACGTTTACGGCGCCGTTCTTACAAATACCGCCCTCGTCCAGCGCCAGATCCGGCCATGCGCCCTGATGAATGCAGAAAACGCCAGGGCGGATCCCGTCACTCACCACGGCGCCTGCCAGCACCTGCCCGCGCGCGTTCCAGACCCGAACGAGATCGCCGTCGTTAATCCCCCGCGCCTTTGCATCGTCGCTATTCAGCGCGATCGGCTCACGACCCGCCACCGCATACTGCTCGCGCAGAGCCGAATAGTTGAGCTGGCTGTGCAGACGATGGGCAGGATGGGCAGACAGCAGCTGAAGCTGCCCCGGCTGCGCATTGCCATGCCATTCGTCCGGCTCCAGCCACGCCGGATGCGGCGGACAGTCCGCGTAGCCAAAGCTGGCGATGCGTTCGCTGTAGATCACAATCTTCCCGCTTTCGGTTTTTAACGGGTGATTCTCCGGATCGCGACGGAAGTCAGCAAAGCGCACAAACCGCGCGTTCTGCTCGCTTTCTGGCATTTCGAAGAGTTGATTCGCCTCCCAGAACTCAGCAAATGGCGGCAGGGACACGCCCTGCGCAGCCCCGCGCTGGCTGGCAATCTGGTAAAATGTTTCCAGCCATTGCAGATCCGTTTTGCCCTCGGTGAAACGCTCCCGCCCGCCCGCTTCCCACATTTCACTCAGGTCGGCAAAGACGTCGAAATCATCCCGCGCTTCATCCCGGGGAGCCACGACGCGCTTCATCGGCACCATATGCTGGTTGCTGTAATCCCCCGTCATGGTGAGATCGTTACGCTCGAACGAGGTCGTGGCAGGCAAAACGATATCGGCATGTTTCGCTGACGCAGTCCAGAAGCACTCCGAGATCACCACCAGCTCCGGTTTCTGCCAGGCGCGGATTAGGCGGTTGGTATCCTGGTGATGGGTGAAGTTGGCCCCACCCGCCCACCAGATAAACTTAATATCCGGGAAATGGCGATCCTGACCGTTGTGCTGATAAAACCCGCCGGGGTTCTCCAGGGCTTCAACAATGCGTGCCACCGGAATTTTATCCACAGCGTCCACGCCACCCTGCACCGAGCCCTGCATGGACGCCAGCACCGCGGCTTTACGCGTCGGGTTGCCGCCGTTGGCAAAGTGATAGGAAAGGCCAAAACCGCCGCCGGGTGTGCCAATCTGCCCAAGCATCGCGGCGAGCGTCACCAACATCCAGTGCTTTTGCTCGCCAAACTGCTGGCGCTGCATCCCCCAGCCGGACATGAGCATCGTGACATGGCTATGGAATAACGCCGCCAGTTCGCGGATTTTAACGGCATTAACGCCGCAAATCGCCGCGGCCCACTCTGCGGTTTTGGCAATACCGTCGCTTTGTCCCGTCAGATAGTCGGCAAATTTATCGAACCCCGTGGTACAACGCGCCAGAAATTCCGTGTCGTGCCAGCCGTTCTCCACCAGGGTGTGGGCGATGCCCAGCATCATCGCCACGTCGGTGCCCAGATGCGGCGCGATCCACTCGGCGCTGTCGCCGAAGAAATCCAGGGTTTCAGAGCGCATCGGATCGATACAGATGATGCGCTTGCCGCTTTTGCGCAGCGCATCGAAGTAGGAAACGCCCTGCTCGTCGGACGCATTCCAGGCAATTTTCAGGGTATTGAGCGGGTTGGCGCTCCACAGCACCACCACCTCTGTATGCTCCAGCACCAGCGGCCAGCTGGTCTGCTGTTGATAAACCTCATTCCCGCCCACGACATACGGCATGATCGCCTGCGCCGCGCCGGTCGAGTAATCACCCAGATGGCCGGTATATCCTCCGGCCAGGCTCATATAGCGTTGCAGCAGGGTTGCAGCCTTATGCAGCACGCCGTTTGAGCGCCAGCCATAGGAGCCGGCAAAAATGGACGACGGGCCATAGCTGTCGCGGATGCGTTTATGCTGCGTATGGATCAGCGCCAGCGCATCGTCCCAGCTCACGCGCACGAACTCATCCTGCCCGCGAATACCCTGCGGTTTATCCGGTGACGCCAGAAAGCCTTTACGCACCATCGGCCAGCGGACGCGGGTCTTGCTGTGTACCTGATCGCGAACGACGGTCTGTAAAGAGTTGAGATGGCGCGAAGGCAAAGCCCCGCGAGACGACAGCACAGTGTCGCCATCGGTTTCGACCAGCATCGGCCCCCAGTGGGCGGCGGTCAGAATGGTTTTTGTTGAGGTGCTCAAAGCGTGCGCTCCTGGTTGCGTGCAGGTGTTTCGGCCTTTCATTGAGGCAATTTATCGTTTGTGACAAATTTCAGAGTTATACACTGAATTTTCTCCGTATCCGGACGTCATAATCCACTGCCACGTCCGTCGTGGCAAAGAATAAAAAGGATTAAGGAAATAAGATGAAAAAACGCGTACTCGTTATTGCCGCTCTGGTGAGCGGCACACTGGCTGTTTCAGGCTGCACAACCAACCCTTACACCGGTGAACGCGAAGCGGGCAAATCCGGCATTGGCGCGGGTATTGGTTCCCTGGTAGGCGCTGGCGTTGGCGTACTCTCCTCCTCCAAGAAAGATCGCGGCAAAGGTGCGCTGATTGGCGCAGCGGCAGGCGCAGCCCTGGGCGGCGGCGTGGGTTATTACATGGACGTGCAGGAAGCAAAACTGCGTGACAAAATGAAAGGTACGGGCGTAAGCGTGACGCGCAGCGGTGACAACATCATCCTGAACATGCCAAACAACGTGACCTTTGACAGCAGCAGCGCGACGCTGAAACCCGCAGGCGCGAACACCCTGACCGGCGTGGCCGCAGTGCTGAAAGAGTACAATAAAACTGCCGTGAACGTGATTGGTTACACCGACAGCACCGGCAGCCAGGATCTGAACATGCGTCTGTCGCAGCAGCGCGCCGATTCCGTGGCCAGCTCGCTGATCACCCAGGGCGTAGAAGCGAACCGCATCCGCACCAGCGGCATGGGTCCGGCTAACCCGATCGCCAGCAACAGCACGGCGGAAGGCAAAGCGCAGAACCGCCGCGTTGAAATTACGTTGAGTCCTGTGCAGTAGGTAAAAGCAAAACGGCAACCCCGTTGCCGTTTTAGTATTTGCGCCCTCTCCTGTAGGAGAGGGTTGGGGTGAGGGCATCAGACCGCCACCCGGCAAATTGCTTGATTCGCCAGATTTTCCCGCTAAGGTATTCTCACTAAATTCAGGGAAATCAGCGATGATCAAACCAACCCGGGCCACCATCAGCGACGTGGCGAAAGCCGCCAAAACCGGTAAAACCAGCATTTCACGCTACCTCAACGGCGAGAAACACCTGCTGTCCGATGCGCTGCTGGCGCGGATCGAACAAGCCATTGCCGATCTCGACTACCGTCCCAGCCTGATGGCGCGCGGCCTCAAGCGGGGTCGCACCCGCCTGATTGGGCTTATCATCGCCGATATCACTAACCCCTACTCCGTTAACGTACTCAGCGGCATCGAAGCGGCGTGCCGGGAAAAAGGCTTTACCCCGCTGGTCTGTAACACCAATAACGAAGTTGATCAGGAGTTGCATTACCTCGATCTGCTGCGCAGCTATCAGGTGGAAGGGATCGTGGTCAATGCCGTCGGGATGCGCGAAGAGGGGCTAAATCGTCTGCAACAATCGTCTCTCCCGATGGTGCTTATTGACCGCAAAATCCCGGAATTTGCCTGCGATGTGGTCGGGCTGGATAACACCCAGGCGGCCACCACTGCCACCGAGCACCTGATTGAACAGGGTTTCGAAGCCATTCTGTTCCTGAGCGAACCGCTGGGTATGGTTAACACCCGCCGCGACCGCCTGGCTGCATTTCGCGCCACGCTGGCGCGTTTTCCCGGTGTGATCGCCGAAAATGCTGAAATCCCCCTCCATGAAGCCGGACAGCTGGATAATACCCTGCGCCAGTTCCATACCCGCCATCGGGGAATGCGTAAGGCGGTGATCTCCGCTAACGGGGCGCTGACGCTTCAGGTTGCCCGCTCGCTTAAACGCATTGGCCTGCACTGGGGCAGCGACATCGGCTTGCTCGGCTTTGATGAACTGGAGTGGGCTGAACTTGCTGGCGTAGGCATTACCACCCTCAAACAACCCACCTGGCAGATCGGCTATGCCGCGGTTGAACAAGTGGTTCGCCGCATTGAAGGCACCCGCGACGCCGTACGCGAGCAGGTTTTTTCTGGCGAGCTGATCGTTCGCGGCTCTACTGCCCGTTAATTTCCCCTTCGTGACAGCGATCATAAATTCAGCATCCCGATCTTTTCTTTGGAACCGGTTCCATCTAGCGTAATACTATCGATTACGCTCTGGAGTCAGGAAATGAGCAGGAAAATTATGGTGGTCACCGCCGCGTATGGTGCGGATCAGGTGCGACAGGCAGGCGGTCAACGGGCAATGCTTCCCGTTATTGCCGGCGCAGGGGCTGATGGCGTTGAAATCCGCCGAGAGCTCTTCAGCCACGACGAGTTAATGGCCCTGCCTGCGCTGGGCGAGTCCATTGAACTGCTGGGTTTACTGGCGTGCTACTCCGCCCCGGCCCCCCTGTTTATGCCCGATGGAACCCTCAACCCGGATCTTCCGCGCTACCTTAGCGAAGCCAGCGCACTGAACGCGCTGTGGCTTAAAGTCTCGCTGGGTCATTTCAGCGACAAACAACCGCTTGAAGCCCTGCGCGCACTGCTGGATGAAAGCGGCATGACGCTGGTGGTGGAAAACGACCAGACCGACTGCGGGCAGCTCGCGCCGATGCAGCGCTTCAAAGCCGCCTGCCGGGTAATGGCGCTGCCGGTCACACTGACGTTCGATATGGGCAACTGGCTGTGGGTTGGCGACTCCCCGGAAGAGGCTGCACGTCAGCTGGCTCCCGCCGTGAGCTATATTCATGTGAAGGCCGCAGTCCCGCATAAGGCGCAGTTCCGCGCCGTCGCGCCGGATCAGACCGATTCTCGCTGGCGGGATCTGCTTAATCAACTGCCTGCCGACGCGCCGCGCGGTATCGAATTTCCGCTCGAAGGGACGGATCTCACCGCCGTCACCCGCCATTACGTCAACCTGCTGCGCGAGGAGTAAACCATGCACAAGACGCTGGACGTTATCACTATCGGCGAGGCCATGGCGATGTTTGTCGCCACCGAAACGGGCGAGCTGAGCGCAGTGGAGCACTTTATCAAACGCGTGGCAGGCGCCGAGCTGAATGTCGCTACCGGCCTTGCGCGGCTGGGGCTGAATGTCGGCTGGGTGAGCCGCGTGGGCAATGACAGCTTTGGCCATTTCGTTCTCGACTCGCTGAAAAAAGAGGGCATTGATGCCGCAGGCGTCACCCTTGACGGACGCTTCCCGACGGGCTTTCAGCTGAAATCTAAAGTTGAAAATGGAACCGATCCCATCGTGGAGTATTTCCGCAAAGGCTCAGCGGCAAGCCATCTCTCCGTGGATGATTATTACGCCGCGTATTTCTCCTCCGCGCGCCACCTGCACCTGAGCGGCGTGGCGGCGGCGCTCTCGGCCAGCTCGTACGATTTACTCGATCACGCGGCTTCGGCAATGAAAGCGCAGGGCAAAACGATCTCCTTTGATCCGAACCTGCGCCCGGTACTGTGGAAAAGCGAAGCGGAGATGGCTGAGAAACTCAACCGACTGGCGTTTCAGGCGGACTGGGTTCTGCCGGGCATAAAAGAGGGAATGATCCTCACTGGCGAAAGCACGCCCGAAGGCATTGCTGATTTTTACCTCAACAGAGGGGTAAAAGCCGTGGTGCTGAAAACCGGTGCCGACGGCGCGTGGTTTAAAACTGCCGACGGTGAGCAAGGCGCTGTCGCTGCGGTAAAAGTCGACAACGTGGTCGATACCGTGGGCGCGGGCGATGGGTTTGCCGTCGGGGTCATCAGCGCCCTGCTGGAGGGCAAACCGCTGTCGCAGGCCGTGGCGCGAGGCAACAAAATTGGTTCGCTGGCGATTCAGGTGCAGGGCGACAGCGAAGGATTACCAACACGAGCAGAGCTCGGCGTCTAAATTCCCTCTCCCCGTGAGAGAGGACCAGGGTGGGGCAGCAATCCGCACCAGATAATTAAGCCACCGTGTACCCTACAGACAACGGCGGCAACAACCTCAACAACAGAGGCAAGCCTATGAACAGTTCGACCAATGCAGTAAAACGCTGGTGGTACATCATGCCAATCGTGTTTATCACGTACAGCCTGGCGTACCTGGATCGTGCCAACTTCAGTTTCGCATCCGCCGCCGGGATCAACGAAGACCTCGGGATCACCAAAGGGGTCTCGTCCCTGCTGGGCGCCCTCTTCTTCCTGGGTTATTTCTTCTTCCAGATCCCCGGCGCGATTTACGCTGAACGCCGCAGCGTGCGAAAGCTCATTTTCATCTGCCTGATCTTATGGGGTGCCTGTGCGTCGCTTACTGGCGTGGTGAATAACATTCCTGCTCTGGCGGCTATTCGCTTTATCCTCGGCGTGGTTGAGGCGGCCGTCATGCCAGCAATGCTGATTTACATCAGCAACTGGTTCACAAAATCGGAGCGTTCACGTGCTAATACGTTCCTGATACTCGGTAACCCGGTCACCGTGCTGTGGATGTCGGTGGTTTCCGGCTATCTGATCCAGTCCTTCGGCTGGCGCGAGATGTTCATCATCGAAGGCGTTCCCGCGATTATCTGGGCCTTCTGCTGGTGGGTGTTGGTGAAAGATAAGCCAGCCCAGGCGAAATGGCTTTCTGAAGACGAAAAAGCCGCACTCCAGGCGCAGCTGGATAAAGAGCAGCAAGGGCTTAAAGCGGTGCGTAACTACGGCGAAGCCTTCCGCTCCCGGAACGTTATTCTGCTGTGTGCACAGTATTTTACCTGGAGTATTGGCGTGTACGGTTTTGTGCTGTGGCTGCCGTCGATTATCCGCAGCGGCGGTGAAAACCTTGGCATGGTGGAAGTGGGCTGGCTGTCATCGGTGCCTTACCTGGCTGCGACCATCGCGATGATTATCGTCTCCTGGGCATCGGACAAGCTGCAAAACCGTAAGCTGTTCGTCTGGCCACTGCTGCTGATCGCTGCTTTTGCCTTCATTGGCTCCTGGGCCGTAGGCGCAAACCACTTCTGGGCTTCGTATACGCTGCTGGTGATTGCGGGTGCGGCCATGTATGCCCCGTATGGTCCGTTCTTTGCCATCATCCCGGAAATGCTGCCGCGTAACGTCGCAGGGGGCGCGATGGCGTTGATCAACAGTATGGGTGCGCTGGGTTCGTTCTTTGGCTCGTGGTTTGTGGGCTATCTTAACGGTGCCACCGGCAGCCCGTCGGCCTCTTACATCTTTATGGGGGTGGCGCTTTTTGCCTCGGTATGGCTTACTCTGATTGTTAAGCCTGCTAATAATCAACAGCTACCCGTCGGCGCACGCCACGCCTGAATCCTTTTAAAATCAACGGAGATTAGCATGAAGCCGTCCGTCATTTTGTACAAAGCACTGCCTGAAGATCTGCAAAAACGCCTGGAGGAACACTTTACCGTTACCCGGGTAAAGAACCTCAGCCCGGAAACCGTGGCACAGCACGCCGACGCGTTTGCCAGCGCCGAGGGCCTGCTGGGTTCGAGCGAAAAGGTGGATGCAGCGCTGCTGGAGAAAATGCCGAAGCTTCGTGCTACCTCAACCGTTTCGGTGGGATACGACAATTTCGACGTGGATGCGCTAAACGCGCGCAACATCCTGCTGATGCACACGCCCCATGCCCTGACGGAAACCGTCGCCGACACGCTGATGGCGCTGGTGCTTAGCACCGCCCGTCGTGTAGTGGAAGTGGCCGAGCGCGTGAAAGCGGGCGAATGGACCAAAAGCATTGGCCCGGACTGGTTCGGCGTGGACGTTCATGGCAAAACGCTGGGGATTGTTGGGATGGGCCGTATCGGTCTGGCGCTGGCACAGCGCGCGCATTTTGGCTTCAACATGCCCATTCTGTATAACGCGCGCCGTCACCACAGTGAAGCTGAAGAACGTTTCAACGCCCTTTATTGCGAGCTTGATACGCTGTTGCGGGAAGCCGACTTTGTCTGCCTGATCCTGCCGCTGACGGATGAAACGCGTCATCTCATCGGCAAAGCGGCGTTTGAAAAGATGAAGAAATCGGCCATTTTCATCAACGCGGGTCGTGGTCCGGTGGTCGATGAGAAGGCGCTGATTGAGGCACTGCAAAACGGTGAGATCCACGCCGCTGGTCTGGACGTGTTTGAACAAGAGCCGCTGCCGGTGGATTCTCCGCTACTGACCATGCCGAACGTTGTCGCCCTGCCCCACATCGGCTCTGCGACTCATGAAACACGCTACAACATGGCGGCGACCGCCGTGGATAACCTGATTGCCGCGCTCGGCGGTAAAGTGGATAAGAACTGCGTTAACCCGCAGATACAACAGTAGAAACGAAAAAACCCGCCAGAAGGCGGGTTTTTGAATTTAGTGCTACTGGGCTGGAAGCTTACAGGCTTACAACGTTACCAGCTGCTGGGCCTTTAGCGCCGCTTTCGATGGTGAAGGAAACTTTCTGACCTTCATCCAGAGATTTGTAGCCATCGTTCTGGATAGCAGAGAAGTGTACGAACACGTCTTTAGAGCCATCGTCAGGAGTGATGAAGCCGAAACCTTTATCAGCGTTGAACCATTTTACCAGACCAGTCATTTTAGCAGACATAGAAATTACCTTATTAACAAATATATTGTGCCTTCCGGCTTGATGGATTGCGTTACAGATTTTTAAGCGATGAAGGAAGGGTCACTACGAAGGGTATCTATGGATAACAATCTGGACTGCTTTACTAAACTGCTTTAGGTCTGTGTAACAAACCGACGAACATAGTTATACCGATGTGGTAGATGAATGACAAGCGTTATTTTCATCAAGCATAAAAAAAACCCCGCCGAAGCGGGGGTTTTTCTTATTCCGTAGCAGCGACCGCTGCGCTCCAGGCCTGGCTAAAGGCCTGATGCTGGGACGCGAGCGGACCGATCAGCGCGTTATACTGGCTCGCCTGCTGGGAGGTCGGGAACTGGATACCGTTAGAGACAAAGCTCACCTGCGTACCTTGTTCACTAATAAAGTCACCCACCTGGACCAACTGCTGAGTAAAGACCTGCGCCGCCGGGATCAGCGGTTGCAAAGCGTTTGAAGGCTTGGTCACGACTTTCTCATACACCTGGTCATAGACCGGTTTAAGATCCTCGCCCTGCTTCAACGCGGAACGCGACGCATCAGCCTGCATTTTGGCATTTTGCAGCTGCTGGCTCAGTACCCCAAGCGCGCCATTTGACTGGCGTAGCGGTTCGCGCTGGGTCATATAATCCTGTGGAACACGGATGGCATTCACGCTATCCACTACCGGGCGAATACCGGAATCCATCGCCTGGCTTACCTGCTGTGAATAGCCATACAGAATGGCGTAATCCGACACGAATGGACCAAACTGTTTTTTCTGATCCGCAGTCAGCGTTGGTAAACGCTCGCCGCTACGCATCACTGTATTCTGTAGAAAATCGATAAACGCTTTGCGCTGATCGCCTTCTTTATCGAAACACCCACTCAGGCTAACAACCATCAATAACGCCGCAATAGGCGCAAACCAGCGAGAGCAGGACTTTCCTGTCGCCATTTTATTACTCCTTTCACCCAAAAAGCGCACACCGGCACACGCGTGCCCAACGCTGACAAGGATAGTCCAGGTCAGCCTTGCAAGATAGAGTTTTCATGCAAAACGGGTATTCCCGTTTTTGTACTGACTATTTACAAAAAAATACCTGTGAATCCCTACATATGACTAATCAGGTAATTAGCATAACTATCCATATAGCTGAAACGTGTAAAGCGATCGTTATCGCACAATTAATCACAGCCGTGACGATCCTGTGTCTGGTTTAGGGACTATTCTTAACAGGCTCTCTGATGTTCATGATCCCGATGTGTGATTTATGAGGAGTTCTCAATGGAATTAAAAGATCCTGAGTTTGAGCTGCTGAGCAGCCTGGAACAGATTATTTTTAAAGATGTACCGCCGACGGTTACCCTGAATCAAAAGTCCAATCCTTTTAGTGAATTTGAGCGTTTACGCAAAGGATCGGGCCTGAAAACAGATGAATTCGCAAGAGCGATGGGTGTCAGCGTAGCAATGGTGCTGGAGTGGGAGTCAAAACGTGAAAAACCTACCCCAGCCGAGCTAAAGCTGATGCGCCTGATCCAGGCAAACCCTGACCTTCGCAAGCAGTTAGCCTGATAAAGTTTGTTTGCCCCCGCCCTTGCGGGGGCTTGTGTTTACAGGCTTTCACATCGCCATCCCGTCTCTTCCCACACCAGTTCATGCGTCAGCTTCAGCCCTGCCAGAAAAGCTTCATCGTGCGACACCACCAGCAGCGCGCCGGGGTAATCGGCTAAGGCCGCTTCAATGGCCTGAACAGAGGCCAGATCGAGGTGGTTGGTCGGCTCATCCAGAAGCAACAGCTGCGTTGCCGCTTCACGCCACAATACGCAGGCCAGCGCGGCCTTCAGGCGCTCGCCGCCACTCAGTTCGGCCAGTGGTAGTGTCACTTTCTCTGCGCCCAGTTGAAGCTGCGCTAAACGGGTACGCAGCGCCCCCTCTTCGAGCGGCGTATTGCCCAGGCTAAGGTGAGTCATCACCGACTGCGACAGATCCAGCCGGGAAAGATGCTGATCGAGATAAGCACACCTGACAGAGACCTTACAGGTTCCCGTAACAGGGGCGGTTTCGCCCAACATCACTTTCAACAGCGTGGATTTTCCACAGCCGTTCGGCCCGCGTAGCGCCACGCGCATCGGGCCATCCATTCGCCAGTTTATCGGTGGGACAGGCACGTGCGGAAGCACCAGTTCTTCCAGCACCAGCACCTGTTTCCCTTCCGGGATTTCACTGCCCGGCAGGGTAAACATCACCGCATTATCCTCTTCAACCCGCTCGCGTGCCTGGTTGACCGCAGCGTTCAAAGCATGGTTTTGATCGCTATGCTGTTTTTTCCAGGAACCAATACGCTCTTTCGCCGCCCCTTTGTATTTGACCCGTTCAAACGAGGCGATGTTAAGGCTGTCGACCGTGCGAAGCGTTTTGGCTGAACGCCGCAGGCTGTCGTCATGCTCTTTATGCATACGGGCGCGGGTACGCTTGCGCTCGGTGGCAGCATGCTCCAGCGCGGCGCGGGCAGCCAGCTGTTCAGCATCACGCTGGGTTCGATAGTCAGCATAATTCCCACCGTAGCTGCGCAAGCCCAACGCGCTCAGATCAAGGATTCGCGGTACCTGGGCCAGCAACTCACGGTCGTGAGAGGCCACCAGCACCCCGCCCTGATACCTGGAAAGCTGCTCGTAGAACCACTTGCGGCCTTGCCTGTCGAGGTGGTTGGTCGGTTCGTCCAGCAGCAGGTAGTCAGCATCCGCGGTGAATGCGCTGCACAGCAAGGCACGAATGCGCTCGCCGCCGCTCAACTCTGCCGCGCGTTTACTCGGGTCAAAAGGGGGAAGTTTTGCAGCGATAAAAGCCTGGCTCAGCCGTTCAGCCAGATCCCAGTAACCGTCGAGCGTGTCGAGATCGTCGGGTTCATAATGACCGCTGTCGATGCGCGTGCGCGCCGCAAAGATCGCGTCGTAACCAAGCAGTTCGGCAAGCGTGGTATCCGCAGAAATATTCTGCTGCTGCGCCACGTAGACGTGTGTACCAAAGCGCTCAATATGACCGCTGGCGGGTTCATCAACCCCTGCCAGCAGACGCAGCAGCCGTGTTTTACCGCTGCCGTTGCGGCCAACCAGCGCGCACACTGACGCATCCAGAGAAAGATTCAGTGGACCAAAAAGGATATCGCCCGTCGCAAACTGACAGGTGACCTGATGCAAAATAAAAGAGGGGGACTGCGCAAAATGAGCCATAAGCACTCCTGAATGAAATCAAAACATCCCCTGCCGACGCGATGCGTTGAGCAAGGATCGAAATTCATCAGTCGTGTTTGTTCATTTTTGGGGGGCGCTCCTGAGGGCGAAATTTAACGGGAACAAGAATAACGGCAATGCGCCGCCCATTTCAAGGTTAAATTTTCACCAGGCTATTGCCCGAGCATAAAAAACCCGCCGAAGCGGGTCTCTCAATCAGATAAACGCAAACGCATCGCCAAACAGACGATCTTCCCGCGCGTCACGCTCGTTGCAGAACAGGTCGCGGGCAATTTTTGCCATTTCAAAGCGACCGGCAATGTAGATATCGTGCCCGGCCAGCGTCCCGTGATCCTGCAATACCGCAGTCAGCACCGTACCGCTGCGCCCGCGCCAGCCCTCTTCCGGCTGCTCGACAACCGGCTCAATGCGCAGGTTTGGATGATTTACGCTCAGCGCCTCCAGCTCAGACAGATCGTAAAGGTGCTTCTCTTCACGGCCGCCCCAGTAGATGGTGATATCGCGATTTGGATTACGCGCCAGCGCCGTCAGCAGAATAGAGCGGACATAGGAGAAGCCCGTGCCACCGGCAATCAGGATCAGCGGACGGTCTTCGTCTTCACGCAGCCAGGCCTCGCCATGAGGAATATCGACCACGATTTCACGCTCTTTCAGGATGCGGTCCATCACGGCCATCGCGTACAGGTTAAGCTCAGACGCACCAATATGCAGCTCAATAAATTCCTTCTCTGCTGGCGTTGAGGCCATAGAGAAAGGACGCTTATCACGCTCGTCCATCACGACCATCAGGTACTGACCGGCACGGAATGAGAATGCCGCTTCAGGAACCAAACGGACGCGATATACGGTGTCGGTAATAGCATCTACCGACGTCACTTTACAGCTTAAGGTTGTCATTCGCTCTCTCTGTCGGGAAGTCTATAGGGCTAAACGGTCTTATTCTGCCTTACCGTTATTCATTATGGCCAGCTCGTCCCAGATCGCGTCAATTCGCGCGATCACGGCAGGATCTTTTTCGATCGGGCGACCCCATTCACGGTCGGTTTCGCCAGGCCATTTGTTCGTGGCATCCAGTCCCATTTTTGAGCCAAGTCCGGAAACCGGCGAGGCAAAATCCAGGTAATCAATCGGCGTGTTTTCCACTAACACCGTATCACGCGCCGGATCCATACGCGTGGTGATGGCCCAGATAACGTCATTCCAGTCGCGGGCATTGACGTCATCATCGCAGACAATCACAAACTTGGTATACATAAACTGGCGCAGGAAAGACCATACGCCCATCATCACGCGCTTAGCGTGACCGGCATACTGCTTCTTCATCGTCACCACCGCCAGGCGATACGAACACCCTTCCGGCGGCAGATAAAAATCAACAATTTCCGGGAACTGCTTTTGCAGGATCGGCACGAACACTTCGTTCAGCGCCACCCCCAGTACCGCCGGTTCATCCGGTGGGCGGCCAGTGTAAGTTGAATGATAAATGGCATCTTCACGCTGGGTAATGTGCGTGACGGTGAACACCGGAAAGTTATCCACTTCGTTGTAATAGCCGGTGTGGTCGCCGTACGGCCCTTCGGGTGCCAGCTCGCCCTGTTCAATGTAACCTTCCAGCACAATCTCTGCGCTGGCCGGTACTTCCAGGTCATTGGAGATGCACTTCACCACTTCGGTTTTGGTGCCGCGCAGCAGCCCTGCAAAGGCATATTCAGACAGCGTATCAGGAACAGGCGTCACCGCGCCCAGGATGGTTGCCGGATCGGCACCCAGCGCGACGGAAACCGGGAAGCGTTCGCCCGGATGGGCCGCGCACCACTCCTGAAAATCCAGCGCCCCGCCGCGATGGGACAACCAGCGCATGATGAGCTTGTTTTTGCCAATCAGCTGCTGGCGGTAAATGCCGAGGTTTTGACGCTCTTTATGCGGCCCACGCGTCACGGTGAGGCCCCAGGTGATCAGCGGTGCGGCATCTTCAGGCCAGCACTGCATGATGGGAATATTGGTCAGATCCACCGCATCGCCTTCCAGCACTTTTTGCTGGCACGGCGCACCGCGCAGGCGTTTGGTGGGCATATTCAACACCTGCTTAAACTGCGGCAGTTTGTCGAACAGGTCGCGGAACCCTTTTGGCGGCTCCGGCTCTTTCAGAAAGGCCAGCAGTTTGCCCACTTCACGTAACGCCGTGACATCTTCCTGCCCCATCCCCAGCGCCACGCGGCGAGGTGTGCCAAACAGGTTGCACAGCACCGGCATGGTGTAGCCTTTTGGGTTTTCAAACAGCAACGCCGGGCCGCCCGCGCGCAGGGTGCGGTCAGCGATTTCTGTCATTTCCAGATACGGATCAACAGGAAGCGTAATGCGTTTGAGTTCGCCCTGCTTTTCCAGCAGCGCCAGGAAGTCGCGTAGATCGTGGTATTTCATGCAGTTAATCATGGCCTCTCTGTAAGCGCTTCATTATACGGCGTAAGACCGCGTGATGCTGTAATTTTGTTAAATTAGCGTGAACTTCCACGACTTACTCTCTTTTTCGCCATTATAATCACCTTAGCGATCCCGCCAGGGTTTTGGTATGCTTGCGCCCCGAACAATGGGAAGAGTGATTATGCAGGCCTGGTATTTACTGTATTTCAAACGCGGGCAACTTCAGCGCGCGCAGGAACATCTTGAACGTCAGTCTGTGAACTGCCTGACACCCGTGATCACGCTTGAAAAAATGCAGCGTGGAAGACGCACGACCGTCAGTGAGCCTCTGTTCCCGAATTACCTGTTCGTCGAATTCGACCCCGAAGTGATCCACACCACGACGATCAGTGCCACACGCGGCGTCAGCCATTTTGTGCGTTTTGGCGCCCATCCGGCAAGAGTACCGTCATCGGTTATTCATCAGCTTTCTGTCTACCAGCAGCCTGAAGATATTACCGATCCGGAAACCCCTTATGCCGGCGACAGCGTGGTGATCACCGAAGGCGCCTTTGAAGGCTTACAGGCCATCTTCGCTGAGCCGGACGGTGAAGCGCGCTCCATGCTGCTGCTCAACCTGCTGAACAAAGAGGTGTTGCAGAGCGTGAAAAACACCGATTTCCGCAAAGTTTAGAACTGCACGCCGAACAGACGACGCACGTTATCATCGGTTTGTGCTGCCAGCCACTGCACATCTTCTCCCCGCCAGTGCGCCACTCGCTCAGCAATATGCCCCAGGTAGGCCGGTTCATTACGTCGTGATGGCGGTTTGGGCTGCATATCCCGGGGCAACAGATACGGCGCATCCGTTTCCAGCAGCAAACGATCGGCCGGGATAACGGGTAACAGCTCACGCAGTTCCAGCCCACGACGCTCATCGCAGACCCAGCCCGTGATACCCAAATAAAGCCCGCGGTTCAGGCAATCCAGCGCTTCCTGACGGGAGCCCGTAAAGCAGTGCAACACCGCGCCCGGCAGTTTCTCCAGCCAGGGTTCCAGTAGCGCCATAAAACGTTCATGCGCATCGCGACAGTGCATAAACACCGGCATCTCCAGCTCTGCTGCCAGCGCAAGCTGGGCGGTAAATGCCTTCTCCTGCTCTTCAGGCGTCGAGAAATTACGGTTGAAATCAAGCCCGCATTCGCCAATGGCAACCACTTCTGGCGTTTGTGCCAGACGATGAAGCACCTCAGCGCTTTCATGCGTCCACTGGCTGCTGTCATGCGGATGCACGCCGGCGGTGGACCAGCAGTGTTGATAGCGTTGCGCCAGCTGCCGTGCCTGCTCACTCTCATGCAGATTCGTTCCCGTCAGTAACAGCCCGCTCACGCCGGCGGCAAAGGCGCGCGCCACCACCTCATCGTGGTCTTTCGCAAACTGGGCGCTGGTCAGATTAAGCCCGATATCAAACATACGTATCCCCATATGACAACCGCCCTGACGGGCGGTTGGTTTTATTCTTTCGTGGTCTCTTCAGACGGCTCGTCTTCTTCGTCCCGGGTACGCCCCTTTCCGACGTAGAAACGAGCGAAGAATACGCCGACTTCAAACAGGCAGTACATCGGTATCGCCAGTAAGGTTTGCGAGAAGACGTCCGGTGGCGTTAACAGCATACCTACAACAAATGCCCCCACAAGGATGTACGGGCGCTTCTTACGCAGATCGTCAGGCGTGGTCACCCCTACCCAGCAGAGCAGGACAATCGCTACGGGCACCTCGAAGGCGACACCAAAGGCCATAAACAGCGCCATGACGAAGCTGAGGTAGCTGGCGATGTCCGTCGAAACCTGCACCCCTTCCGGCGCGGTATGCGTCAGGAAGCCAAAGGCCAGCGGGAAGACAACGAAGTAGGCGAACGCCATGCCGATGTAAAACAGCAGCGAACTGGACACCAGCAGCGGAATAACCAGCTTGCGTTCATGCCTGTACAGCGCGGGCGCCACAAATGCCCAGACCTGATACAAAATGACCGGTGCAGATGCAATCAACGATACCCAGAAGGTCAGCTTGATGGGGGTAAAGAACGGTGAAGCAACGTCCGTTGCAATCATCGTCGCGCCCAGCGGCATCTGTTTAATCAGCGGCGCGGAAACCACCTGATAGATATCGTTGGCGAAATAGACCAGACATAAAAAAATGAGGAAAACCGCAATAATGCAGTTTAACAGGCGCTTACGCAGCTCAATGAGGTGCGCAATCAGCGGTTGAGTATCATCTACTGCCATGTTTACGCTTTATCACTCGACGAGGGGGATGATTCGGAAACGGGCGCGGCGGGTTTTACCTCAGCCGTTTTGACCACGGGCTCTTCCGGCGGCACCTGCTTTTTCACTTCGGGCTCCTGCGGCGATTGCTCTGGCGAAGCAGCCTGATGCTCCGCGCTGGAAGGCGTTACACCCTCGCGCTGCTCTTCGCTACCCTTCACCACCGGATTGTGGATGGTGTTTGCTTCATCGCTCGCCTTCTCAGGATCGTTAATGCTGTAAGAGCGCTTCATGGATTCAGCCGCTTCTCGTAACTCATCCATTGATGCTTTCAGCTCCGGCGTCAGGTTATCCATGCTCGCCTTTTCAACCTTTTTCAGGCTGTCCTGAAATTCCTGAAGCTTCAGCTCCTGCGCCAGCTCGTTCTGCACGGTAGTTGCCAGCGAGCGAAGTGCCCGCACCCAGCCCACGACGGTTTTCACCGCAACGGGTAAACGCTGCGGCCCCAACACAATCAGACCAATCACAAAGACCAGCAGTAACTCACCAAAACCAATGTCGAACACGAATTACACCTGCTCTTTATCGTGACGTTTAGCCTCTTCCTTTTTGGCTTCGTCCTGCTTATCGGCGATGGATTTAGCGGTAAATCAGCATCCTGACTGGTTTTTTCCTGCTTATTCTCATCATCGCTCATGGCTTTCTTGAAGCCTTTGATTGACGCGCCCAGGTCGGAACCAATCGATCCGAGTTTTTTCGTGCCAAACAGCAGCACAACGATGACGGCAATGATCACTAACTGCCAGATACTGATACCACCCATGCGTGTTCCCCAGTGATAGATGATTAATTAGTCAGATCGCATTATACGTATGCAATCTCTCGATAGCGACGCTAATTCAGCGCGTTTTTCGCCAGCCAGCAAGCCAGACAACCACACCGGCAGCCATAATCCAGGCTGGCATCATTTCCCAGTCCGGACGATTGATCAACAGCAACGTGCCGCTTATCAGCAGCGTCGCGCCAATTCCGAAGAGATAGCGGGACTGCCCCTGACGCACGCGACTGGATTGAAGCTCGTGCGCGATTTTATCCATGCTGTGCTGAAGGTTCTTGCTCTGACGCAAACTGTCGTAAACCAGTTCAGGAATTTCAGGCATTTTTTCAATCCAGAACGGGCCTTTCTCTTTAAGCGAGCGAACCAGGGCTGGAATACCGACCTGATCCTTAATCCAGGATTCGAGGAACGGTTTCGCGGTTTTCCACAAGTCTAACTGAGGATAGAGCTGGCGGCCTACGCCCTCAACGTAAAGTAATGTTTTCTGAAGTAAAACTAATTGTGGCTGCACTTCCATATTGAAACGGCGTGCGGTGTTGAACAGGTTGAGCAGGACGTGTCCGAAAGAGATCTCCGAGAGCGGCTTTTCAAAAATCGGCTCACAGACGGTGCGGATCGCAAATTCAAACTCTTCCACGTTGGTATCTGGCGGAACCCAGCCTGAATCCACGTGCAGCTCGGCCACCTTACGGTAGTCGCGATTGAAGAAAGCGATAAAGTTCTCGGCGAGATAACGCTTATCCTCTTTATTCAGCGAGCCGACAATACCGCAGTCGATGCCGATGTATTTAGGATCTTCCGGGTGCTCATAGCTGACAAAAATGTTGCCCGGATGCATGTCAGCATGGAAGAAGCTGTCGCGGAAAACCTGAGTAAAGAAGACCTGCACGCCACGTTCGGCCAGCAACTTCATGTTGGTGCCCTGTTTTTCCAGCGCCGTCACGTCCGAGACCGGAATACCGTAGATACGTTCCATCACCATCATGTTCTGACTGCAATAGTCAGAATAGACTTCAGGAACATACAGCATCGGGCTGTCTTCAAAGTTTCGACGCAGCTGAATGGCGTTCGCCGATTCACGCAGCAGGTTAAGCTCATCAATCAGCGTTTTTTCGTATTCCCGTACCACTTCCAGCGGACGCAGACGGCGGCCATCCGGCAACAGACGCGGCACCCAGCGAGCCAGGCGATAAATCAGCTTCATGTCTGCTTTGATAACCGGCAGGATATCCGGACGAATCACTTTAATGACCACCTCTTTGCCATTTTCCTTCAGGCGCGCAGTATGAACCTGCGCAATAGAGGCAGAGGCCAGAGGCTGAATATCGAAATCATCAAACCAGGTCTCGATGGGGATATTGCCCATCGCTTCTTCGATTTGTTTCTTCGCTCTCTCTCCGTCAAACGGAGCGACGCGATCCTGCAATAGTGCGAGCTGATCGGCAATCTGCGGTGGAAAAAGGTCGCGACGTGTTGAGAGCATCTGCCCAAACTTGATCCAGACCGGTCCCAGCTCCTGCAACGCAAGACGCAGGCGTGCGCCCAGCTCCTGATCCTTATGGCGATTCGGCATCCAGAACAGCGTGCGACGCCAAAGCCGAAGCGGCAGGGTGATACGCATTCTGGGGATAAGCTCGTCGAGCCCGTAGCTCAAAAAGGTGCGAACGATAAAATAGAGGCGCCGAATTTCACCAGGCGTCATTTGCCCTCCAGTTTTTCCAGCCGTTTGGTTAACGCATCAACTGCGCGCTCAACTGCCGCGGTCTCTTCTGCAAACCAGGCGACTTCTAAAGGCCCCGGCGCCATACGCCACTCTTCGGTCAGCACCTCGGCAGCGTAGCGCTGTTGACGGAGCAGACCTTTACGCAGGAAAGCGGAACCCGTGCGCAGCGTTTTGCTTATCCCTTCAGCCGCGATGTCGCCGATATAGGGCGCCAGCAGTTCCGCCGGGTCGAATTCAGCCTGATCGCTGAGTGCAACGAAGTTCTGTACCACCTGAATATCGCCTTCGACCTCCAGCTCACCGCTGCGAATAAGCGCCGTCATCTGCTGACGGTCACGCAGTTTTGGTAAGACGCTCATGTGCGTAATTACCGAGCAATCAGCTTCGCCTTCCCACTCCCCCAGAACGTCAAGCCGGCGTTCGCTGAAGACCAGCACAAGCGGCGTCGAGAACTCCTTTAACACGATGCGCAGCACCTTTCCGTTAAGCCGCTGACGTGCGGTTTTCAGCGCCGGAGCGCGATACAGAAAGGCATTCAGTACATTCTCGATGCCTGCGGTGACTAAGGGTTTAATGGGCACGGGAAACCTCCACTCAGAACTTGTAACCACGATGCAGCGCGACGACACCCGCCGTCATATTGAAGTATTCCACGTTTTCAAACTCGGCATCCTGCATCATCGCTTTCAGCGTGTCCTGATCCGGGTGCATTCGGATGGATTCGGCCAGATAACGGTAACTTTCTGCATCGTTTGCCACCAGCTCGCCGATGCGCGGCAGAACGTGGAAGGAATAGGCATCGTAAGCTTTGCTCAGCGGGTCGATAATCGGTTTAGAAAACTCGAGAACCAGCAGTCGGCCGCCCGGCTTCAGCACGCGGTACATGGAGCGCAGCGCTTTATCTTTATCGGTCACGTTACGCAGACCGAAAGAGATGGTGATGCAGTCGAACGTATTATCCGGGAACGGCAGCGCTTCGGCGTTGGCCTGAACATATTCAACGTTGCCTACCACGCCGATGTTACGCAGCTTTTCGCGTCCCATTTTCAGCATGGAGTCGTTGATATCCGCCAGCACCACGCGGCCGGTTTCGCCAACCAGACGGGAGAATTTAGCGGTCAGATCCCCTGTGCCTCCGGCTAAATCCAGCACCGTTTGTCCACGGCGCACGCCGCTGCAATCAATAGTGAAGCGCTTCCACAAGCGATGAATGCCGAATGACATCAAATCATTCATCACATCGTACTTCGCCGCCACGGAATGAAATACGTGGGCCACCATGTCAGCTTTCTGCGCTTTGGCGACAGTCTGAAAGCCAAAGTGCGTTGTGTCTTGTGAATCGTCAACCATCTCAGAGCCTGCTAATCAGTCAAATGTTCGTGAAGTGTAACAGATTGGGCGCATTTGCCCTACGTTTCAACCACCGTGAAAGAAACGTGCCGGCTGCGCTTCGGGGGATAAACTCGCCGCTAAACCGTTGTCTTCATTGCGGCTATTTTGCTCACCGTCGCCTTCACACAGACGAAACTCTTCGTCTTGAGCGGTAGCCTGCTCCACCAGTTCCGGATTAATCTCGCGTTTAACTTCCACCCCCAGGCTGCGAAACGCCTCCGCCTGCGCCAGCAAATTGCCGCGCCCGGAGGAGAGTTTTTTCATCGCCTGCCGGTAGTTATCCTGCGCGCGATCCAGGCTTTGCCCCACCGAGGACATATCGTCCACAAACAGCCGCATTTTGTCGTACAGCTTGCTGGCGCGATCGGCAATCTGCTGCGCGTTACGGCTTTGGTGCTCATAACGCCACAGGTTGGCAATGGTACGTAACGCCACCAGCAGCGTGGTGGGGCTGACCAGCATAATGTTATTTTTCAGCGCTTCGGTGATCAGTTCGGGCTGTCTGTCGAGCGCCAGCAGGAAGGCTGGCTCAACCGGAATGAACATCAGCACATAATCCAGCGATCGCAGCCCCGGCAACTGTTGATAATCTTTTCTGCCCAGCAGACGGATATGGTTACGCACGGAGGCGATGTGCTCCTGCAACGCTGTTTCGCGGGTGTAGTCATCTTCCGCGTTGAAGTAGCGCTCATAGGCCACCAGCGTCATTTTGGCGTCGATAACCACATCTTTGCCCTGTGGCAGACGAACAATGACATCCGGCTGCATCCGCGAGCGCGCATCGTTTTCAATGCTGACCTGCGTTTCGTATTCGTATCCTTCGCGCAGGCCAGAGGCCTCCAGCACGCGCGTCATGACCACTTCGCCCCAGTTTCCCTGCGCTTTGTTATCACCTTTCAGTGCGCGCGTCAGGTTAACCGCCTCCTGCGCCATCTGCGCATTCAGCTGCTGGAGATTACGAATTTCATGCGCCAGCGTGTGGCGCTCGCGGGCCTCCTGACCAAAGCTGTCCTGCACCTGACGGCGAAAGCCGTCCAGCTGTTCACGCAGCGGCGTCAGCAGGCTGTTCAGGCTCTGACGGTTCTGCTCATCCACGCGGCGATTGCTGTGCTCAAAAATGCGGTTCGCGAGGTTCTCAAACTGCTCGCTAAGACGCTGCTCGCTGTTGATCATCTGACGGATTTTGTCTTCGGCGTGCAGTTGGGTGGACTCAAGGCGGGTGGTCACTTCCCGGAGATCGGCCTCCAGCGAGGTGTTAATGTCGCGCAGATTGCGCAGTTCGTTATTGAGCAGTTCACACTCATCGCGCCAGTGGTCACTCAGCGCAAGCTGTTGTTTCGTCGCGCTGAGTTCGGCGACGATCTCTTCGCGCTCTGCCAGCTGATCGGCTTTCTGCTGAGCATGTTGGTAGCCGCAAATGAGCCAGCCAATCCCCACGCTCACCAGCGCAACTACCGCATAAACCAGGATTGAAATATCCACAATGCCCCCTGCATCCACGTCTAACCCGCACAAAATAGAATTGTGCTGTATGAACGTCCAGTTTGAAAGGGTTTTCCTGCGAGGCGTTACGCAAAAAGAAAAGGCCGAGCATGTCGGCCTTTTAGCACTGAAGAGAGAATTAGATCAGGCGGCGCGCCGCTTCAACCACGATTTTCACCGCATGGCTTTCAGTCTGCTTCATGGTTTCAGCGTTCGGGATCTCCTGTTGGGTACGGTTGACGATAACGCCCGCCACCATACCGGCACGCAGACCCTGGCTCGCGCACATGGTCAGCAGCGTCGCAGATTCCATTTCGTAGTTCATGACGCCCATCGACTGCCACTCTTCCATGGAGCCTTTGAAACGGCTCACCACGCGACCAGAGAAGGTGTCGTAACGCTCCTGGCCCGGGTAGAAGGTATCGGAAGAGGCAGTTACGCCCACGTGGGTGGTGGCGCCCACGGATTTCGCGGCTTCAACCAGCGCGGTGGTGCATTCGAAATCGGCCACTGCCGGGAATTCCATCGGAGCAAAGTGCAGGCTTGCCCCGTCCAGCCGCACGGATGCGGTGGTAACCAGCACGTCGCCCACGTTGATGTGCGGCTGAATGGCGCCTGTGGTGCCGATGCGCAGGAAAGTACGAATGCCCAGCTGCGCCAGCTCTTCAACGGCGATAGAGGTAGACGGGCCACCAATACCGGTAGAGCACACGATCACCGCTTTACCGTCCAGCTCTGCGCGCCAGGTGGTGAATTCGCGATGCGCTGCCAGCTTAACCGGCTTATCCATCAGCGCGGCGATCTTTTCCACACGCTCTGGATCGCCAGGGACGATAGCAAGCGTAGCCCCTTGTAAATCGTTTTTAGTGAGGCCGAGATGAAAAACATCAGACTTAGACATAGGTGACTCCTCTGTGGGTCGGTTTGTCAGAAGAAGTAAAACGGTACTTTACAGAAGCAATGTGCATTATTTCGTGACACACCTCACCATGAATGAAAATGATTGCAGTTAATTTCCATAAAATAGTGATTCACATCACATTAACAAGTTATATCGCCGGGTGCTGCACAAAAGATAGACGCTATAAGGCACTGTGGGTTGTTAACCTGGTGTCTATATTTATCTTTGCGCTAATCCATTCATTGGTACGGAGAATGCCATGACTGAAAAAACCGGTTTTGCACCTGCTGCGGCCCCGCACGCTTCAACCATCGTCTCAACCCCTGAAGAAGCCATTACCGCAGGCGAGACCTCCATTCCCTCCCAGGGAGAGAACATGCCAGCGTACCACGCGCGGCCAAAATCTGCCGATGGCCCGCTGCCCATCGTGATCGTGGTGCAGGAAATATTTGGCGTTCATGAACATATTCGCGACCTCTGCCGCCGTCTGGCGCTGGAAGGTTACCTGGCCGTTGCGCCGGAACTCTATTTCCGTCAGGGCGATCCGAATGATTACAGCGACATCCCGACGCTGTTCAGCAACCTGGTCAGCAAAGTGCCGGACGCGCAGGTACTGGCCGATCTCGACCACGTTGCCAGTTGGGCGGCGCGCAACGGTGGCGACCCGCACCGTCTGATGGTGACCGGCTTCTGTTGGGGTGGACGCATTAGCTGGCTGTATGCCGCGCACAATCCGCAGTTGAAAGCGGCCGTGGCCTGGTACGGCAAACTGGTGGGCGAAAAGACGCTGAACTCGCCTAAACATCCGGTTGATATCGCCACCGATTTAAATGCCCCGGTGCTAGGGCTGTATGGCGGTCAGGATACCGGCATTCCGCTTGATACCGTCGAGACCATGCGCCACGCGCTGCGGGCGGCAAACGCGAAGGCCGAAATCGTGGTGTACCCGGATGCGGGACACGCGTTTAATGCCGATTATCGTCCGAGCTATCACGCGGAATCCGCGAAAGATGGCTGGCAGAGAATGCTGGCGTGGTTCAGCCAGTACGGCGGG
>OKSK01000354.1_pt1 | contig 29326 bp, 29 predicted proteins | sample 1606301 | NCBI WGS metagenome assembly OKSK01 (sample SAMEA3879557, study PRJEB24766) | human gut metagenome | biome: human-associated habitat; feature: feces | place: USA | collected 1985/1987
AATTCTTTTATTTCTTCAGTGGTTGGGTATCTACCTTCACGTGAATAAAATTCGTTTCTAACTTTATTTGCTGAAGTGTATATTTTATGTGCATTTTTTGTTTTTACAACATTTTCCTTTGTTATTAAATATGCATTCAACTCTTTGCGAATCCACCATATTGCATAAGTTAAAAACCTTTTATTAATTGTATGGTCAAAATTATCAATGGCTTTCATCAATCCAATGTTTGCTTCATTGATTAAATCAGGAAGATTGTTATATGTTGACCATCTTCTTGCTGCTGATACAATAAATCGTTGATTACATTGTATTATTTTTTCTCTCGCTTTTACTTTTTCCGATGGAGTACCAAACTTTATTTTTTCAAATAATTCATATTCTTCTGTCGGTGTAAGTATATCATACTTTTTAATATCATCAAAATATAACATTGTAACATTATTACGATTCCAATATAAACTTGATGATTTGCAATCTACAATTAAAGCCATATATTAATTAAAATTTATTTTTTCTTTAAAATAACAGTACACTTATTTCCTTCATCTCTGGGTAGTGACTCAGGTACAGCTACTTCATCCATTTCAACAATAAAAGTCAATAACGATTTCTTAGAATCTTCTCTACGTCCTAATTCACGCCCTTTCATTGTTAAAACAACTTTTACCTTATTACCATCCTCAATAAATTCTTTTGCTTTTCTAACCTTTGTGTTAAGGTCATTAGATGATATGTTTGTACTTAACTGTATTTCTTTCAAAACACAATTTTTCTTATTTTTATTCTTTAATGCTTTTTTTAGTTCAAACATATATTTTGAATAGTCTACCACTTTAACAATAGGTGGGTTGACATTTCCGTTAATTTCAACTAAATCCAGTTCCAAATTGCTTGCAATTCTCTTAGCTTCTTTAAGAGAAATTTCACGACTTTCAATGTTATCTCCAACAATTCTAACTGTTTCAACACCACGAATTTCGTCATTAATTCGTGGCTCATTTATTTTATTTTTAATATTAGCCATTAAAAAAAACTACATTACTTTTTCAATTTTCTTCTCAACAACCTCTTCTTTGAACTTCCAAATTTGTTCATAATCAATTGTTTCATAAATTCCTGGTTTCAAACCTTTACGAATAAATTGATGTACAATATTTTCAAGGTCAGTTAAATTTTCTATAATAAATTCATCCAACTCTTTAAAATATTTAACAAGTTCTTCTGGAAACTGTCTACCCATTGGATTATTTTCTGTCCCTGGTATCATTTGGTCAAACTTACCAAGAATAAATGCCATATCTTCATATAGATATGTTCCACCATACAAGTCATAAGTGTCAAACCCTGACATGTTATCATTAATTTTCTTAAAACGAAAATTTGAAATCAGAGAAATAATATCTTCTGTTAATTTTAAACGTTTTACCATTTTTCTTATATTTTTCTTAATAAACTATTATAAACACTTAACTTCTCACTGACTAAATCATAATTGTCTTGAACCTGTCTAAATAACACTTCATAAGCATCATTTGTTGGGTTTTCCAACTGTAAATCCCTATAATTTTCTTTTAATAAGCGATAATGCTCTTTTTCAATTTTAAATTCTTCAATTTTTAATTGAAGGTATCTTTCTTCTGTTAATTCACCTATCATATTACAAATATAATTTATCCCAATTTTTTTTTCTACTTTCAGTTAATCTTTTGTATTTTTCAGGGTCAGTTTTTTTAAACGATTGAATGTATTTCCACTGTTTTTTATTTTCTTCAGCACGTGACATTTGATTATAATCATATACAGTTAAATTCATTCTATCTGAATTTTCCTCTAACAATTTCATAATCTTCTCCCTATCACCATTTCCATCAAAACAAGATGAACCCATAATAGTTGTTGCCACATTAAGACCACTAAATTCTATATTTGCTGTTTTAATGCAATTTTCCAATGCATTATAATCAATAAACTCATTTTTAGTTTTAAACTTAGAAATATAACACAAACTAATAATAGGTTTTCCTTGAATAGTCAATCGTTTACCTAACTTTCTTGGGTCAGCATATGGAGTTGTGTTATTAGCATCATTAATATATGGATATTTTCGTCTCATTTTTCTTTGAAAGCCATCAGGCAAACAACAATATATTGTTGTACCCACTAATATAACATCAAAGTTATCTGTGTCCCATATTAAATCTGAATCCTTAACAATATTCATTACTTTCCTTTAATAATATTACCATCTTCATCCATTATTCCCTTATATAAACCTTGGGTTCTTTTATAATTTATAATTTCTTTATAAAAAGGTAAATGGTTTTTGTTTGTAATTTCTTTTAATTCTTCAAATGTCATCCAAGCATATTTATCAATTTCAGGAATTTTTATTTTAATGCCTGAATTAGATGGATGTTCTACCTCACATTCATTAGAAAAACACTTTTCAGGGTCTATATCATATTCGACCCCATAAGCATAAACAGTTTTCTTTGAATTCTGTTTTACTGCTCCCAGACTAATAAATGGAATTATAGGAAGTGGTATTCCTGATTCTTCCTCAAACTCTCTAATTGCAGCTTGAAGGCTGTTTTCTCCCTCTTCAAGCCCACCTTTCAAAAAAGCATAATATGGATTATTTTTCCAATAAGGTCCACCTGGATGACCAACAAAAAATTCAATATGCCCATCCTTAACTCTATATGGAATAATACCTGCTGATGTACTCATTTTTATTAATTCAATTTTTATTGAAACGAGAGTTATATTCTTTCATAAAAGCTCTTATATAATCCCATTTAAACATATAGCCTTTTCCTGCCAAATGTCCCTCGTCATCAAATAATGTTACTACATTTGTTCCTATCTCTTTAGCAAGATTTTTTATTTTATTATCAGACCATTCTGGAAAAACTTTTTTAATACACTTCTTTTTACATCCATATTCATGCATGTTATATAGCAAAATGATTAATGACATTTTTTCTCCATCATTTAACTCTGTTGCATCAATATCATATAGACCATACACTATTTCAACATTGATACTACTTTCAGTTTTCCTTAAACAATCTAATAATTTATTGATATACTGTTCAGTCATATTATTAATGTTTTTGCAAATATACAACTAAAATCTAACTAAAGCCATAAATTACTATTAAATTAAGTTAATAACTTTATCAATTTTTCAAGTCGTTCAATACTCTCAGGTAATTTTGATTCTTTCATTCTTTTAGCATAGTTAGTATAATAATTGACATCGCTATAAAATCCTATACACCATTCAATTATTTCATCCAACTCACAAAAATTGCCTTTTCGTAAATACTCTTGCCATATACCGCAAACCATTTGATAAATCAAATTTGGTTCAAAAATCATCATAAGGTCTGCATCTCTAATAACTTTTTCAAGAATACTAGATGGTTCTGATTTATGAGGAAATTCAGTTGCTTCAATTAACATTTCAACTGTGCCAAACAGTTTTTTATCATCATGTTCAATCAAATATTCCCATGCTTTATTCGTGGCTGTTCTAACATTATCATTATCATCCAAATTGAATTTTCCACCATCATGCCCACAATCATGAAACAAACATGCAATACCTAAAGCTCTTGCTTGATGCCAAGATATAGTTGTATATGTTTTATTAATATCATCAACAATTTTCATTGCATTATAAAACACACACAATGCATGAAAATTATTATGATAAGGATTTGACGCTGATGTTAAAGTTATACTTTGTTGGAGTATAACTTTTAAACATTTTTGCAAATCATATTTTTCAATATAATTTAGCATTTCATTTTCATTCATTCTTCTTCAGTTTTAAAATGTGGCATTTCTTTCAGCTTCTTCAACAATTCAATTTCTTCTGATGTAAGATTTTTTGGTATATCTTGCTTAATCATAACAATCAAATCACCTCTCTTATCAGTATTTAATACTGGTAAACCTTTCCCTGCTATTCTATATTGTTCGCCATTCATAGTTCCTTGACGAACTCTAAATTTATAAACATTCCCATCAATCCCTTTAATAGTAGAGTTAGTACCTAAAATACAATCAACAACTGACACTTCTTTCATTGCATATAAAGTAGCTCCTTGTTTATCAAATACCCCATGAGGTTTAATTCTAATTATTACAATTAAATCTCCTGGAACACCTTCACCCTGTGGAAAATTACCCATACCATTAAAAGTAATTGCCATATTCTCTTCAACACCTTTTGGAACATCCATCTCAACTGTTTCATCAACTGAAATTAGACCTTCACCATGACATTTTGGACAAGGATTAACAATAATTCGTCCAGTAGCACCGCAATGAGGACATGGAATATCACTTTGAAAAATCATGTTTCCTTGTCTAATCATTTCACGATAAATACCGCTTCCCTGACAATGAGGGCATTCTCTTATATCGTTTTCATTATGTGTGCCTTTACCATTACAATCAGGACATTTTACTTTTCTCTTATATTTACCTGTTTAATATATTTGTAACCATCCGTTGTCTCACATGAATCCCTTAAATGCTGTCTGCATTCATATAAATCTGATTCACTGTCATGCCGGATAGATGTACACATCATTACTGTACTACCGATACCATGCTGTGGCGTACCACTGAATCCTTGTACATATAGCCCTTCTGAAGCTCCTGTGCTACGGTGCCTGACTCAAGCTCATCATTTTCAACCTGCATCACTGCATTGTGGAAATCAGGATCAAACTCCTGTCCTACGCACTCTATTGGCTTTACACCTGCAGCATCAAGCTCTGTGAGCATCTGCTTGTAGACCTTATCCATACCTGTGATAAAAGGATCATCCTTCTTATCATCCGGTACTGCTGCAAGACCTCTCTCGAAATTGTCGATTACAGGAAGGATTTTCTCAATTATTGTCTTTGCTCCCATGTCAAACATCTGGGATTTTTCCTTCTCACTTCTCTTGCGGAAGTTCTCGAACTCTGCCATCTGTCTTTTCAGACGGTCGTTAAGCTCTTCTATCTGCTCATCCTTCTTGTCTTTTTTCTTTTTCTTGAAGAGACCTTTCTTTTCATCTGACTTATCATCTGCTTTTGCTTCTGCATCAGCTAAAGCATCATCATCTGATTCAGTTTCATTCATATCTGTATCTTTTGCTTCTTCGGCTGCCTGAGTGCTTTCCTCATCAGCTCCTTCAATCTCTATCTCTTCTGCTTTGTTTTCTGCAGTCTCATTGTCGATTGCTTCTTTTTTAATATCCTCTGGCATTTTTGACCACCTTCCTATGTTTCATCCTCAGACTTCTTATAAATTCCATCTAACTGGGATTTAAGAGTCTTTAGATTATCCATTACTTTTTCATAATCCATGCGCTTTGGTCCGACAATTCCTATCGTGCCCTTTACGCCCTCACCCAGATCATATGTCGCAGTGACAACACTGCAGTCCTTCATGGTCTGGATTGGAGATTCATTTCCTATATAAACCTGAATACCTGTTCCATTGTCCTTCTTCTCGGAATCGGATAGGGATTCAGTAACAAGGCTTGCTAGCTCTTCCTTTTCCTCAAATGCTGACAAAAGTGTCGCTGCATTATTGGAATCCGAAAGCTCAGGATACTTCAGAATATTTGTCGCTCCGCTGGTGTAAATCTTAAGATCCTCACTCTCAGCGAAGGTCTGTGCCAATGCATCAATCACATCAGAGACAATTCCTGAATGAATACCGGCTCTCTCCTTTATGCTTGCAATGTTTCCAAGATTAATCTCGTTCATTGCGAGTCCGTTTAATGAGGTGTTAAGCAGAATGTTGAGCTTAAGTATCGTCTCATTGTCAAGCGGCTCATATAAATCAAGCATCTTGTTTCTGACCATATTATTGTTCATAACAATTACTGCAAGCAGGTGCTGGTCGTCAACCTGTGAAAGCTGGATGAATTTCACCTTGTTGTGATTTACATCCGGTGCAGAAACAAGTGTGGCATAATTGGTATTGTTTGCAAGTACCTTTGCCGCCTGCTTTAACACCTGCTCCATCTTCTCGGTATTTTCAATGACCAGCTCCTTCATATCAGAAAGCTCTTTTTCCTTCTTATCATTTGTCTCTATAAGATGGTCTACATATAATCTGTAGCCCTTATCCGAAGGAATTCTTCCTGCTGAGGTATGTGGCTGCACTATATAGCCCATCTCCTCTAAGTCGCTCATCTCATTTCTGATTGTTGCCGAGCTCAGATTAAGATCTGTATATTTTGAAATTGTACGTGAGCCAACCGGCTCTCCTGTGGCGAGATAATTGCGGATGATTGCATCCAGTATGGTAAGCTGTCTCTCGCTCAACTCTAGTTCTTTGTTTTCATTTTCCATTGGTCACACGCTCCATCTGAAGTATGCTTTTTAATTTGTTAGCACTCTGTATTTTGGAGTGCTAATTTTTTATCTGTACATAACATACCACCACCTATTAGCAATGTCAACCCTCGAGTGCTAATTTTTTTAATAAAATTTTTGAAAGCCTTGATTTTACTGGAGTTTCAGGCTTTATTAATTTTCTATTAAATTGATTTTGGCGTTTACTGTACCATTACTGTACCATTTTTTCAATTTTTTCATTTCATGCTTAGCATCAAATGAAACGAAAAAGCAGTCTATTCTAAATGTGAAAGACTGCTTTATATCATATTTCTTATTGCCTTGTGTGTATATTTAACTGATTGTCTATATCCCGTCCTGCATACATTACTCTAAGTATTGTTACAACCATTCAAAAATTCCTCTCAAATCACTATCAGCCTGTTCTGATACTTCTATTTCATATATCATAAGCCATAATCTTTGCGAATATCAGAAAAGGCTTTCTTAGCATTTTTTGTCCGTCCAGCCTGCATATCCGCATATCCCTTCTCTAATTCTTCATTGAACTCTACCTCTGATAATGCGCTGATATCAACAGGTCTGGCAGATGGTATTTTTACTTCAAACGGAAGACCTCTCTGTAAGATAATCTGCATATAAAACATCTCCTTCCTGCCATATTTTTATGTTATGCAAAACCTCCGAACGGCTTTAGGCCATAAATCAGTTATTATTATTCCTAATCAAAATCTGTATGATTTTATCATAATTTTCCGGTCTGTGTGGAAACGTACAGTCTGTGCATACCTTGATTTTTTTGCCATTCTTCTCTATGTAGGTCTTACTTCCGGGACAGTTTGGCATACTATACATAGGACAATAACAAAACAGACAATTAAAGTCATCCGAAAGTCCCTTGTGACACGGAAAATATTTGCAATCTGTGTTTTTAAAGTATTTATAAGAGTTTTCCATTTTTATTCCTTCTATATTCATATGCTTTTCTCACAAGGCTCTCTGCAAAATGCGGATTTGACGGATAATACAGGTGCGGAAACCCAAGCCAGTAATTATCATGGCTTATCACGCAGTCGTAGCTTCTGCCTGTTGCCGGCTTGGTCGCAATACAATCGGCTCCGTTATCGGTGCTGTCGTAATAATGAAATTCATGCGCCTTTATTTTTTCATTTGGCGGTAGAAAATTGCTATGCTTTTCCGCAAGCTCAATATATCCGAACCTGACCAGCTTTCCCTTAAAATGACACCCACCATCCAATGCGCCCACAAGCTGCGACTTATTCACATCATTTTGTATATCTGTATTATTTCGTGTATCAGCATTGTTTTTTTCATCATTATCATCACAGATGTTACGGATATATGTGTGTAGATACATAAATCCACCACACTCGGCAACCGTCGGCATTCCGGCTATAAAAGCTTTTTTTATGGCATTCAGCATAGATACGTTTTTACTCAGTTCCTTTGCATACAGCTCTGGATAACCGCCTCCAAGCAGCATTGCATCACAATCCTCTGGAAGGCTGGTATCGTGCAATGGCGAAAAATACTGTAATTTTGCACCGCATTTTTCGAGCATTCTTAGGTTATCTTCATAGTAAAAACAAAAGGCTTCGTCCATTGCAACAGCTATGTTTACGGTATTTATTGCTTTATTTTGCGAAAATTCATTTTGATCACAATTACCTATATTTTTTTCATTATATACATCTGCATTTTCGCTGTCACCAATTTCATCTGCCGCTTCTGCTATATCTATAAACAAATCCATATCTATTGTCTTTTTTAGTCTGTCGGCAGTTTCATTGAGCTGTTTTTTTATATCTGAAAGCTCATCCGGCATGACAAGCCCCAGATGTCTGCTTGAAAGCCCGATATCCTTCTGTTCCGGAAAATACCCGACTACTTTTACGAAAAGCTCCTTCTCTATCAGAGGCTTTATGATGTCATAATAGCCCTTCGACATCCGATTTAGCAGAACCCCCTTAATCAAGTGGTGCGTGTCATACTGCAAAAAACCGGCTATAAGAGCAAGCACTGACTTTCCCATGCCCTTTGCATCCACCACGAGTATTATCGGAGTCTGCGTCACCTTTGCCAGATGGTATGACGAACCCTGCTCATATATTCCGCCAAGCCCGTCATATAATCCCATCACGCCCTCAAGCACCGCAAAATCACCATCGGCTCTTTTATCTAAGAAAAGCTGCACTGTTGTCTTTTCGTCCGTAAAAAAAGTATCGAGGTTTTTGGATGGTACGCCAAGCACCTTTTTGTGAAACATCGGGTCAATATAATCCGGTCCGCACTTATATGATGATACGTTTTTTCCACTATCCTTTAAAAGCTGCAGTAAAGCGCAGGTTATCATTGTTTTTCCACTGCCGCTTTTTGGTGCGGCTATCATAAAACGATTTATTTTCATGTATTCATCCTTTATTTCATCATATATCTTAAAATATCAGCCTTCGATGATTTATTATGGGTTGTAGCATAAAAGCCCAGGTTAAAATTCAAATGAACATATCCACACCGGATTTTCTGCCTGCATCAGATGGTAATGTCCTATCTGCTTTGAGCGGCTGACCTGCAGCTGCACGATATCCTCATTTTTCACATCATATGCCGACAATATTTCCTTTATCTCACAAATTGTTTCCATGGAAATTGCATTTATCACTATACGGATATGCGGATTTTTTGCTTTAAGAACCTCTATTATCTCCTTTAGATTGCCACCGCTGCCTCCGATAAATGCGTGTGTCGGCACCGGAAGAGTGTCCATTCCGTCAGGAGCCTTTGCATTTATCACATGGATATTTTCAAGTCCATGCTTTTCTTTATTTTGCGTGATAAGCTGCACGGCATTTTCCTTCTGCTCGATGGCATAGACCTCCATATCATCGGAAAGTGATGCGGCTTCTACTGCTATGGAGCCGGTTCCGCTTCCCACATCATAAAGCACTGAATCCGATTTCAAATGAAGCTTGCAGATGCTTACATGCCTTATTTCCTCTTTGGTCATCGGAACCTTTTCACGGATAAATGCTGCATCACTTAGCTGCGGTGTGACATTTTTTGCAACCGGATTGGGATTTTTTATCATACAGATATACAGTCCCTCCCTTTTAAGCTTTGTGCACTCCTGTAGCGAAAGCTGCGATATATTTTCATCCGGATATGATAGCTGGTATCCCACAGTTACCGAGCATTTTTGTAAACCATACCTTTCGTCACTGCTTAATAGGTGTCCAAGCATATTCACATCCTTTACACCTGACATCAGCATAAACGTTTTTGCATGATGGCTAATCCGTGATGTGATATTAGACAGCTTTACTCCGTGGATGCTGCATATATACGCATCGTTGTAGGTTTCACCGACTGCTGCCGCCATATATGACACCGATGAAATTCCAGAAAGGATTGACACATCCGCATTTAATTTTCCTTCAGATATTTCATTTTTTATTGCCAGATACAGCTTTCTGCTTCCACTGTAAAAGCCTGTATCTCCCGAGAATAATATAAGAACATTACTGATTTTTGCAGTATCTGCGCAAATTTCATATAGATAAGGAATAATCTGTTCTGCAAGATAATACGGCTTTTTGTCTATCTTCGCACTGTATTTTTCTATCATGCGGCTTGCGCCAAGTATAATATCAGCGCTTTCTATTGCATCTGAAACAGCTTTTGTCATGCAAGCATCATTTCCCATTCCAATGCCGGCAAGCATGATATGAAGCTTGTTATATTTACTGTCAATATATTCACAAACAGCTTCAAATGACATTCCATCATCCTGCACGCTTTGCCCCACAATATAGACCGGAATATTTTTATTTTTTGCGGCAGCTATTTTCTCAATAAAGCCCCCGGCCGCACCGCTTTTTTTGGTGACCAGACATCTGATGCCATACTGATCAATAAGCGCCTCATTAAGCTGTGTGCTAAACGGTCCCTGCAATGCCAGAATGTGCTTTCCTGTAATATCATTGTGCATGCATAAGCTTATGCTCTCAAGTCCCGGAAGCACGCGCACATACAATCTTTCCCTGACGTCTGAGGTTTTACAATACACTGACAGCTCCTTGCTTCCTGTTGTGAGCAGTATATTTCCGTCTGTATTGTTAAGTGCCTTTGCACATGCTTCATTGTCCTCAAAATAGCGGATATTATCGTAATCTGCTGATATATCCGTATCTCTTTTAAGACGCACATATTCGATATTTTCTGATATGCTGCTATCCGCCTGATTGTCTGTAACAGCACATGCCTCATTAAACGCATAAACTGCCTGCTTTATATTTTCGGTAACAATGGCTGCATACGGATGGGTTGCATCCACTATGAGCTTACATTTTTGTTCCGCAAAGAAGCTTCTCATGCCTTCGCTGTCCATACGCCCCATATGAACATGCGCGAACGGATTTTCATGCAGCACGATTTCACCGTATTCTGTTGCCACGCAAACCGTATGCTCTATGCCTCTTTCACACAGATGCTCTGATAGCTTACGTCCCTCTGTTGTTCCTGCAAAAATCAGTATTTTACTCAATCTGATATCCTCTCCTTGTGACAAGCTTTCCGTCAATTATTTGTGTACCCTCATTGCCGATAAATACTGTCGTAAACATGTTGACCTGTGCACTGCGAAGCTCACCGAGAGTACAGATCGTATAGCTTGTTCCCTCACGTCCGATATTTTCGACATAGCCGCAGGCTCTATCCGGCTCGATTGCACGAAGCAGAATATCACAGGCTCTCATCAGATAGTCCTTTCTCTTGTGACTTGACGGATTGTACAGTGCTATGACAAAATCACCCTCTGCAGCAGCCACAAGACGCTTTTCAATCTTATCCCACGGCGTGAGCAGGTCACTTAAGCTGATGGTACAAAAATCATGGTTTAATGGTGCTCCAAGCACTGCCGCACCACTGTTTGCCGCTGTAATGCCGGGTATTACCGAAAGCTCTACGTTATCGTATTCCTGCCCAATCTCATACATAAGAGAGGCAAGTCCGTATATTCCGGCATCGCCACTACATACAAGAGAGACTGTTTTGCCCTCAAGTGCCTTTTTAAAGCACAGATGACATCTTTCTTTTTCCTGACGCATCGGAGTGGTCAAAAGCTCTTTTGTCTGGAATTTTTCTCCAAGCAGCTTTATATATACGGTGTATCCCACTATGACATCACTCGCTTCCAGGGCATCAATCGCCTGCTTTGTCATCATGCTTTCAAAGCCCGGTCCCATACCTACTATGTAAATTTTATTCATGTTAATCTCCATCTCTACTAATTTTATATAACCATGCAGCTATTTGCAATTATATTTAATCAGGATACTTTGCTGCTGCAACCGTTACCCCGTCATATTTATGTTTTTTATAGACAAGTTTTCCTGCTTTATTGCATTCCCTGCTGCATGCAAGCACTGCTGCCCGCTCACACACATTGTCCACCCCCACATGCTCCTTAACAAACTGTGAAGCACTGAATTCACCCTGCACCGCCATGAGCTCATCCGCAGTATAAGTGACAAATTCTATCCTGTTTCTATCGCAAAAATCCTTTATTCCCGGTTCATCTTTTTTCACATCTATTGATGCGATCATGTCTATATCAGAAATATCTATTTGAAGCTTTAAAAGACTTTGTCTGATCGCGCTGTCAATATTCTCAAACACCGTACCCCTTCTGCACCCAACACCAAGTACAAACTGTGTGGGTTTTAAGTAAATACTGCCATTTTTAGGGTCCTTTGTTTTTTCGCATGATACTACAATATCAGCACCGCAAGCAGGCGGGAAATCCACTGTTTTTATTGCGTCAGCGCTCATATCAGCTTCATCTAAAAATGCCCTTATAAGCTGCCTGTGCTTAGCCGGAATGTGCTCCCGATCAACCGACATAGTAACCACTTCCCCCGCCAATACCTTTGATGATACTCCGGCGATGCCATCTTTATTGACTATTGCAAGCCTGCATTTCTTTGCAAAAACATCAACTGCAAATTTATTATTGATATCAGTAGCGGTTGTTATAACAGGTGTGGCATTCATGAGTGCTGCTAATAACACAGCAAGCTCATTGGCACCTCCCACATGCCCTGAAAGAATCGGAATAACAAACTGCCCCAGCTCATCTATCACAATAACAGGACTGTCTTTAAGCTTGTTATTTACAGAGGATGCTATAGCTCTCACCGCAATACCGCATGCCCCGATAAAAATCAGAGCCTTTTTTTCACTCATCTGTGCGGCTGTCCAGTCTGATATATTTTGCGATATGCAGCCGGTATTTCTAAAATATTCATCGTCTGAATTTTTAATATTCACATCCGATAATCTAGAGCATTTTGTAAAAACCTCCACCTCATATGCACTTTTTTTTAGCTTATAAGCTATGTCACATGACAGCTCATAGCCCTTTTTTGTGAAGCTTACAATGCAAATTTTCATATTTTCAATTCCCATATTTTTCCCATATTTATATATTCACGCCCTTTTCAATCGTTATCCTGTGGCTCTACAGAAGCCTTGCGATACTCTGTCGAAAAATCCGGTGCGTAAAGTCTTGATTTCTCGTAATGCCGGTGTGCTATGACATCCCCCACAAGCACTATCGCTGTCTTTGTGATATTATGCTCCCTTGCAGTCTGCTCCAGTGTAGCGACAGTGCACACGTATGCCTCCTCCTGTGGCCAGGTTGCCTTGTATACAATTGCAGCAGGTGTGTCAGCCTCATAGCCTCCCTCAATAAGGCTTTCTGTAAGCTTCCCTAAAAGCCCCGTGCTTAAGTAAATCGCCATGGAAGCGTGATGTGAGGCAAAGCTTTCTATGCTCTCTTTTGGTGGCACCTTCGTGCGCCCCTCCATGCGTGTGATGATGAGCGACTGCGAAATACCCGGAAGCGTGTACTCGATATTTAATGATGCGGCAGCGCCAAAGCATGCGCTCACCCCCGGACAGCTCTCATATGGTATTAAAAGCTCATCAAGCTCATCCATCTGCTCACGCACCGCGCCGTATATGCTTGGCTCTCCCGTGTGCAGGCGCACTGTCATTTTCCCATCTGCCTCAGCAGCTTTCATGACTGCGATGACCTCATCCAGTGTCATTTTTGCACTGTTATATATTTCACAGCCCTCCCTTGCATAGTCCAGAAGCTGTGGATTAACAAGCGAGCCTGCATAAATTATCACATCTGCCTTTTGTAAAAGACGCATTCCGCGTACTGTTATTAAGTCTGCTGCGCCTGTTCCTGCGCCAACAAAGTAAACCATTTTTCTGCCTTTCTGCTTTTTGCAAGCTCTCCGAATTCGTTTGAATACATGATACAGTCTATCTCAATTCTGCCCTTTGCCCTCTTATCCAGATAAAAGCATATGCGCTCCATCGCATAATCCATCACCGCATAAAGCCTGCCGCTTTCCTTAAGTGCTGCCAAAGCCTCCTCTGTCGTAAGGCTGTCCATAATACGCTTTATGTAAAAAGGCGCTACACCACACCTAAACGCAAATGCCGTCAATAGCTCTATCCTGCAGTCAGCCTCCCTCGAATGAGTGTTCATGATGCCTCCTGCTACCTTTATGAGCTTTCCTATATGTCCTGTCAAAAGCATCCTCTTAAAGCCCATATCTGCTGCCATATCAATTGTTTCACCGATAAAGTTGGAGCATTTGACACTCCTGTCCAGATCATAGCCATAGCTTTCCTTCATAAAGTCAAGGCCGTAATTTCCCGGAGCGACCGCCACATAATCATATCCAAGCGAATATCTCTGTCTAAGCTCCACCCTTATCGTATCAATAAGAGCCTGTGAGCTCATGGGCTCAACTATACCGCTTGTGCCGAGAATTGATATGCCGCCCACTATCCCAAGCCTTGGATTAAAGGTCCTTTCTGCAAGCTCCTTTCCCTTTGGAACCGAGATTGTGATGTCAAGTGTCCCCTTAAAATCCAAAAGCTCACAGACCTCCCTTACCTCTTTTTCAATCATCTCACGCGGCACATGATTGATAGCCGCGTTTCCGACAGGCTGGTCTAATCCGGGTTTGGTGACTCTTCCCACTCCGTCACCACCGTCAATATTTATGATAACCAAATCCTGCTTTTTTTTGCATAAAGCAGATGTATCGGAATACAAAATCCGTACAGAAGCATATATATAGGCTCCGGTGGTCACATCAGGGTCATCCCCTCCGTCCTTTATCACAGCGCAGCTTACTTCATTTTCACTTCTTTTTATGTCGGTGATATCAGCCGTGTAAGCTATTCCCTTAGGTGTCTGAATCGTTATTTTGTTTTTAGCCTTTCCAGTTAAAAGCATATATGCCGCCGCCTTTGATGCCGCCGCCGCACAGCTTCCTGTGGTAAATCCATATCTCATAATCACTAAATTTCCTCATGCATCAGCCTCTATCAACCAGACTGTAAATCAGCGCATTGCATATGGCAGCTGCAATATTGCTTCCACCCTTTCGTCCGACATTGACGATATACGGCACGCCTGTCTCCATAATTAGCTCCTTGGCTGCCTCCACATTGACAAAGCCCACCGGCACACCGATTACAAATGCAGGCTTATATATTCCTTTTTCTATCATATCGTACAGCTCTATAAGCGCTGTCGGTGCATTTCCTATCGCAAAAATTACAGGCTTTTCTATCCTTGATGCAAACTCCATGCTTACTGCCGCGCGCGTTGTCTTTTTCTCCTTTGCAATAAGAGCAACCTCATCATCAGCCATAAAGCAGTGCGCCTGTCCGCCGAATTTTGCCAGGTATTTTTTATTTATGCCTGAAAGAGCCATGTTGGTATCGGTCACTATATCAGCGCCCTCTGATATCAGCCTTTTTGCGATAGCAACGGCGTCCTTAGAGTATTTAAGCGTCTGTATATAATCAAAATCAGCACTCGTGTGTATGACTCTTTTTGTTATCATCTCCTGATCAGCAGGCAGCGTAATCTGCATTTCAGACAGCTCATGTGAAATTATCTCAAAGCTTCTCTTTTCAATCTCCATCGGCTCTAACTGTTTAATTTTTTTCAATACACTCACCTATCACTTTCAATAATCTTACATTTTCATCAAATGTCTTTACTGCCACACGAAAATACCCTTCCGAAAGCCCCACATCGTTGGAGCAGTCCCGTATCAGTATTCCCTTATTAAGCAGTATATCATATAATGGAAGCTTGCTGTAAAACAGTATGAAATCAGCATCACTTTTATATACCTTAAAGCCAAGCTTTTTTAGTCCATCTGACAGCAGCCCTCTTTGTCTGCTCACATACGATGCCGTTTCTTTAATATACTCTGATTCCTTTATACATGCCTCTCCTGCCATCTGTGCCAGGACAGACACGTTCCACTCCGGCAGATTCCTTTGAACCTTTTGTCTTACTGCCTCATTTTTGCTGAGCATATATCCAAGCCTTACTCCCGGAATTGCAAAAAGCTTGGTAAAGGCTCTTACAACAATCAGATTATCATAGTCACATAAAAGTGACAAAACAGAATAATTTTTTTCACAAAAGCCCATGAAGCATTCATCTGCCACCACATAAATATGCTTTTCTTTGCAATGCCCTATTATTTGCTTCATGAAAGTGCTGTCTGCAAGATACCCTGTCGGATTGTTTGGATTTGCGATAAAAAATATATCTGTATCATCTATAAGCATATCCATTAAAGCATCCAGCCGTGCAGCAGGAGAAAAATCACTCTGCTCATCCAACAGGAAATATCCGATATCACAGCCGACTGCACGAAGCACATGCTCATAGCCGAAAAAGCCCGGGGCCAGAAGCACTGCTTTTTTGGGTTTTATGGCATGAGCTATGGCCATAAAAAGCTCTGAGGCTCCGTTTCCGGGAATTACATCCTCGCTTTGTATGCTGCAGCCTTGCTGTGTGAAATACTCTGATATCGCTTTTTTAAGGCCACTGCATGCCATGTCAGGATATCTGTCTGCATATGAAAGTGCGTCACTCATAGCCTCTTTAACAGAATGCGGTATGCCAAGAGGATTGATATTTACCGAAAAATCCATATTTACTTTATTGTTGTATATGTCACCGCCATGGATGCTTTTCATTCAAGTCCTCCATCAATTCTTCCATATTCAAAGCAATATTAAAACAAGACTCATAACCGCCACAGATAAAAGCTCACACAAAAACGCAGTAATATACATCAGCCTGTTTGCACGCTTTATATCCTCGTACTCTATCTCACGCAAACCGTCTCCTATGTATTTTTTCTTCACAAGCTTCCCAAAATACACTGCATCACCCGCCAGCTGCACCCTTAAAGCTCCCGCACATACGGACTCTGTCTGGGCTGAGTTTGGGCTTGCATGATTGAAACGATCTCTTTTAAAGATGCTGTATGCATTTTTGCCACCAAACTGCCTGCCACCGATAAATGCCGCAGCAATCATCAGATATGCACTGATTCTTGCCGGTATGAAATTGACCACATCATCAAGCCTTGCCGCAAATCTGCCAAAATACATATATTTATCATTTTTGTATCCAAGCATCGAATCCATCGTATTCACAGCCTTGTATACAAAGCCAAGCACCGGTCCTCCGATTGCAGTGTAAAGCATAGGTGCAATCACTCCGTCAGATGTATTTTCAGCTATCGTCTCAACTGCCGCCCTTGTGACACCTGCTGCATCAAGCACAGATGTATCTCTGCCAACAATCATGGAAACAGCCCTTCTTCCTGCATCAACTCCATCTGTCCTTAGCGCATCGTACACCCTCATGCTCTCCACACGAAGACACTTTGTGGCAAGAATCTGCCACGTCATGACAGCCTCTGCTATTACCCCGGCATATAAATTTATACTGTATGCTGCCACAATAATAATTACCGATATTGCAAAAGTTGCAAAAATTACAGTAAAAACAAGAAGCATGCCTCTTTTATATTTTATTAGATTTAATTTTTTTTCAGAGCTATTATATCCGGCATCACAATTAAGCCTCTTATCGAGAGAAGAAATAAGTGAGCCGATAAGCCTGACCGGATGCGGTATAAAATGCGGATCTCCTATTAATAAATCAAGCACAAATCCTGCTATAAATGCAAAAATATGATAACACATATGTTAGTCCTTCTTAAATAAATCATAGCGATATGGGCACTATTTCATTAAACACAATCTCATTGCCCTCAACCGCCACCTCACACGAGTAGCCACAGCCGTTTTTCACCTGGTAATCATAGTAATCCATATCACAGTAATGGCTCATTATCGCCATGATAGTCCCTCCATGCACAAAAAATACTATTTGTATCTCTTTATCAGGCATAGCCCTCTTAAGCTCTAATGCCTGTGTGAGTGCCCTCTCAAAGCCACATATACTTCTTTTGCAAAACTCTTTTCTGCTCTCTCCGTTTGGAAAGGCAAGTGTTCCACCACTGTCAATCCACGCCTGATATGAGTCCCTGAAACGGATATCTGTGCTAAGTTCCTTATAGCTTTTTAGCTCCCATTCACCGAAATCCATCTCTGAAAACTCTTTTACGGTATAAATTTTATGGTGCTGTGCGACCGGCAAAATAATCTCTGCCGTCTGTTTGCAGCGCCTCATTGGGCTGGTAATAATTATCTGCTCCTTTAAGCTATTTTCCTCCAAAGCCTTGTATACACCATTATTTAGCGCATTTTCTAGTTCAAAAACTCCGGCTTCATCGAGTGGCTCATCTGTCCTGCCCAGATATCTGTGCTCTCTGTTTGAGACAGTGCAGCCGTGTCTTATAAATATACAGTTTATTTTATTTTCTGACCGATTCCACATATTACGCGAACTACCTCGTCTGCTTTTTTTGCAAGCAGTATCTCTGCTCTGCCTGTCTGCTCCCTGTACGCTCTCTCAAACGCATCAAGAGGCACTATGCCGTTTCCAATCTCATCAGCAATGACTATTGTATCCTTATTTTCCTCTGCAAATTGCATAAATTTCAAAATATATTCCTGCAGCGGAAGATTTTTCTCAAGCACAGCCCTGATAAAATAATGGAATTTATCAATTATGAATATCCGCTCATCATCAACTGCAAAATCCCATGGCCAGTCCTTGTATAATTCCTTATCATTGCAGGCATTATCCTTTAGGAAAAAGCAGTCATACACATCATATTTTTCTGTTTTTTTTATCATATTTTCGAGCACATAATCAAGCTTTCCCTGTGCCACTCCGCCTATCACAAGCTTCATATTTTCTCCAATTCCAAAGTTTAAAATTCATAGTACAACTTTTATCAAAATTCTTATCCGTACCATTCCTATATTCAAAACAAATATACTAAATAATAAAAGAGACACCACCCAGAGCCACTGCCATGGCGCACTCACATATACACACAAAATACCCTGCCGTATCGCCTGTGATGCCGCCAAGCTCCTTTTTTGTTTTCACATAATAATACCAAAAGCTAAGTGCTGCCGCAATGATCATAGCCACCGCATAAGGCAGTGACACAATAAATAAAACAGCTATACACAATGCAAGCTGGATGTATAGTGCTGCCCTGACGATCGTTCTGTGTGCAGTATCTGCAAACATAAATAACAGCCCATCGCTTTTTGCCGATTTAAATGACACAACAGCTATTCCGCTTAAGCACCTTGAGATGAAAAAGCCTGCACAAAAAACAATAAATGCTTTATCATCCATTATCTGAGAAAAAGCTCCCATGAATAATAATCCGTAGGCTGCAAGCATTATAACGGCAAACGCTCCTATATGTGAATCCTTAAGTATTGCAAGCTTTTCCTCCCGCGGTTTGTATGAATGAAATGCATCCATTGTATCCATAAAACCATCTATGTGAAAGCCTCCCGTAACCGCTATCGGAATGAGTGCGCCTATGCATACATAGCAGATATCCGCCACTCCAAAATGAGAATATATATATCTCCAAAGCATAAGAAGCAGTCCAATCACAGCTCCTATCCACGGAAAGAATACCAGCATGTACTTCATGTCATCATCATTCCATTTAAATTGTGGCATAGGTATCTTTGAATACATGGAAAAAGATACTATGCACGACCTTATTAACTTCATAATACACTTAACCTCCACACTGCTTCACTTAACCACAACAGGAATGCCTGCAACCACCTCAACGACACGTTCTGCCATCGCAGCAAGCCCTCTGTTTACAATACCCATTGCCTTTATGTAATTCATCGTTGATTCATCATAGCAGACTCCGTCTTCAAATACATTGTTTGTCACAATTACAAGCTCCGCAACATTTTCACTTAAGATACTTACCTCTTTTAACACCTTTTTACTCACACGGCTGATTTGAGCAGTCTCATAATCCTTCATATTTTCAGGGTCATCCAAAGCCTCTTTTTTGGCTTCGGCAGCCTGCATACCGGAAGCATCTACAGGTGGAAACATCTCATTTGCAACAAGGTTTGACATACACTCAAGCAGTGCTGACCGCCCGGTTTTTAAACTGCTTTCTGATTGCAGCTTAGAAACAGCATTTTGGATATCCCGAGGCTGCTCGATGGTAATAAAGCCTTTTCCGGCACGAAGTCTTCTGTGCCTGTCTATCTTCCGCTGCCCCTCATCATCAAATACCTGCATGGTGGCAATGTAATATTTTTCTTTGTATCCCTTTTCATTTGACACGTGACAAATATACTTTTCTGCATATGCTGATTTGCCGCTGCCGCTGCCGCCTGTTATAAGTGTAATCATCTATACGTACCTCTCATACTGTGATACCGAGATATCGTCGAAGGTTGTCCGGCCTTTGTATACGCTAAGTGCCATATCCAACAGCGCAAACATCATCACGGCACCTGTTCCCTCTCCAAGCGCAAGGAATGCTCTTATGACAGGCCTTACGGAAAGTGCCTCACACAAAAGCGCCACTGCAGGCTCCCTGCCCTCATGGGATGGAATGATAAAATCAGTAACTCCGGAAAGAAGCCTTCCTGCTGCCAACGCAGAAACCATGCTTATCACTCCGTCGAGCACAACAGGAATATGGTATAATGCACCGCCTATACACACTCCGACAAGTCCTGCAATATCGAGTCCTCCGACTGTCATAAGTATCTCAAAGGTGTCCTTATTATATAAATCATACTTTTCTATTGCGCTCTCAATTACACGGATTTTTCTCTCAAGCCCACTGTCGTTTAGGCCTGCTCCTCTTCCTGTCACTGTGGCCACATCGCACCTTAGCATGGCGGCTGCCATTGCCGCGCTTGTGGTGGTATTTCCTATACCCATCTCACCGGTTGCAATAATTCTGCAGCCGTCTGCCTTACACCCACGCACTATTTCTATACCTGCTGCAATCGCTTCAAGTGTCTCAGCCCTTGTCATGGCAGGCTCTTTTGCAAAGTTTCTCGTGCCCATGCGCACCTTTCTTTGAAGCAGCCCTTTAACACTCTCGTCACTGTTTATTCCTATATCCACAGGAATTGTATCAGCCCCTGCAGTCATTGCCATGCGTCCGACAGATGAAGCCTTCCTTGCCATGGATTTTGCAACTGCAAGTGTCACCTCCTGTCCGGACTGGCTGATGCCCTCAGCGACCACACCATTATCCGCACACATCATTATGACCGCCTTTTTTGAGATATCTATATTTTCATCTCCCAAAACAGCACCGATTTTAGCCGTTAAAAACTCAAAATCACCCATGCCGTCGAGTGGCTTTGCCACCGAATCCCAGTTTGAACGGATTTTTTTGTACATTTTTGCATCAGGTGGAGTTATTTTTAATTTTTTCAATTCTTCAACTGTAAAATGGTCAGAAATAATATTATTTTCAATCATGTCTTGCCTCACGAAGCATGCCGTACACTGCATCCATATCCAGATACTCCCTCAGTGTATCCGCAAGCCTGTCATACTGTTTTTCTTTGAAGCTCTTATAGCTTACAATAGCGCTGTCATTCACATCAATGCCCTTTTTATCGGCAATATAATCCACTATCACTCTGGCTGCCTCTGCAGTATCAAAAATGCCGTGGATATACGAGCCATACACATTTCTGCCATCAGATATGACATTATTTAACTCATTTTTCCTGTCAGCACAAGCCCCCTGCTCATCTGAAGCTGCGCTATATGCGCTCTTACCCATATGTATCTCATAGCCCAGAAAGTGACAGCCTGAAAGCCTTTTTAATACACCATCTACATGTGCTATTTCACCGCTTGTCTGAAGCCGCGTCTTGCTGTCTTTTAGAACAGTATCTATAGGAAGAAGCTCCATGCCACGCATATATCCCCCCTCCTCGACACCGTCGGGGTCGGCTATTGAAGCCCCAAGCATCTGATAGCCTCCGCATATTCCAAAAACCGGAATCTCACAGGAGAGCTTTTTGACAGCGGCCTCAAGTCCGTTTTGTCTCATCCACAAAAGATCCCCCATCGTATTTTTGCTTCCCGGCAGAAATACTATATCCGGATGACGCAGCTCATTTACTGTTGACACATACCGCACTGTTACCTCGGACATCTGCTCAAAAACATTGAAATCCGTGAAATTTGATACTCTCGGATATCTGATGACCGCTATATCAATAAGCCCATCTGTCTTTTTGTCAAAGCGCTCTGTCAGGCTGTCCTCATCCTCAAGCTGTACATCCATATATGGCACCACTCCGGTGACAGGCACCCCGCCTCTCTCCTCAAGCATCTGTATCCCCGGGTCAAGGATCGTCTTGTCTCCACGGAATTTATTGATAATAAGCCCGCAGACACGATTCTTTTCCTCATCGGTTAAAAGCATAAGTGTACCAAGCAGCTGCGCAAAAACGCCACCTCTGTCGATATCACCCACGAGCAGCACCGGTGCATCCACCATATGCGCAAGCCCCATGTTTACAATATCATTTTCCTTCAGATTTATCTCCGCCGGGCTTCCGGCGCCCTCAATCACTATGATATCAGCATACTCCTCAAGCTTTTTAAATGCCTTTTTTATATCCGGTATGAGAGTTTTCTTGTATGCAAAATACTCTCTCGCCGGCATATTCTTAAGCACCCTTCCGTTTACAATCACCTGTGAGCCTGTGTTATTTGTGGGCTTTAAAAGAATAGGATTCATGCACACCATAGGCTTAATGCCTGCTGCCTCAGCCTGCATCACCTGAGCCCGTCCCATCTCAAGTCCTTCGTCTGTTATATAAGAGTTGAGCGCCATGTTCTGTGATTTAAACGGTGCCACTCTGTATCCGTCCTGTCTGAAAATACGGCACAAGCCCGCGACAAGAAAGCTCTTGCCTGAATTGGACATTGTACCCTGTACCATAATTACCTTTGCCATATCTATACCTGCTGTCTGAATTTATGTGGTAGTCTGTTGCTTTATCATGAAAATTAAACTGGAATGTGAACAGTAACTTCCTTAAAGCTGTGCCAATTATTCGTCATGAAATGGAATTTTAATAATTTTTCCTGTAGAGGCTGCATACTCATAAAGTCTGCTGTTAAACTGCTCATATGTGCCAAACTCTGTTCTGTCACATATAACGCCCTCGCATGCATCAATAAGCTCCTTTGCCTTTTCAATAAGGGCATCGTCTACAGGCTCAAAGCTTCTTGCGCTGACAATCTCAGCAGAAAGCGCCTTTGCCGCAGGATAATCCAGATCATTTTCATAGATGATTCCTGTCGCAAACGGGATACCCTTTCGCTGTAAGCTCCTAAAGCTTTTTCTGCCCAAGCCCCCTCCTGCTATGACAAATACCCTCGCCATTCCATCCGGTTTTTCCAGCTCTAAATCCTCTCCTGTTTCATCAAAGCTTCCTGCCGTAATTCCAAAAAGCCCTGAAACATATTGATCAGTAAATACCTCCTCGGGAGTTCCGTATCTGTCCACATATCTGCCATCTATACACAAAATATGGTCTGACACACGCTTTGCCATATCAAGCTCATGGAGCGACATGATAACCGTAAGATTCTTCTGTCTTTTAAGCCTTTGGAGTATTGATAAAAACTCAAGCTTGTACTTTATATCAAGATATGAGGTAGGCTCGTCTAACACTATAATCTCCGGCTGCTGACATATAGCCCGTGACAGCATAACCCGCTGTCTTTGTCCATCGCTTATCTTTGTAAAATCCTTATCTTTTATCTGTGATACATTGACCAGCTCCATCGCCTCATCCACAGCCTTTTTGTCCTCATCCGAAAGTACTCCGAACCGGCCTGTGTATGGGTATCTGCCGGTCGCAACCACATCATAGCAGGTCATAAGCTCCGTCTTTAGCTTATCGGTGAGCACAACAGCCATTTTCTTTGCAAATTCATTGCCATTCATCGTCACTACATCACTTTTATCAAGATATATCGTACCACTCACAAGCGAAAGCTGTCTTGCAATACTTTTTAAAATAGTCGATTTACCGGCACCGTTTGGCCCGATTAATGTGAGAATCTCTCCCCTTTTCAGGGAAAAATCAATATTTTCAATGAGCGGCCTGTTATCATATCCAACGGCCAGCTTTTCAGCAGTAAAATAATATTCCATCAGACATTTTTCTCCTTGCTGCGTCTTATCATGATAAACAGCACTACCGGTGCACCAAATACTGCCGTAACTGTGCTGATACTAAGCTCCGTAGGCGCAAACATCATCCTCGCAAGCAAATCACAAAACAGGCAGAACACCGCTCCCCCAAGGAAGCAGGCCGGTATCATATATATGGGCTTTGTGCTCTTTAGCATGCTTTTTACTATGTGTGGCACGGCTATTCCGACAAACGATATCGGTCCCGCAAACGCCACTATACATGCGGAAAGCAGGCTTGAAAGCAATACCAGAAGCACCCGGATGCGCTTTATGTTTACACCCAGATTTACGGCATATGACTCTCCAAGCTGATATGCCATAAGTGGCTTTGACATGAGAAAAACAAAGATAAATGTGATTCCCACCACAATGCTCATCACCCCGACGCTGTCCCATGTCATGCCCGAAAAGCTTCCCCTTGACCAGTTATGCAGGTTTACTATGTCGGAATCATCTGCAAATGTCACCACAAACTCAGTCACCGCAGAGCATATGTAGCCAATCATGACACCGCTCACCACAAGCATTGACATGCTGCTTACCTTTCTTGAAATGATAAGCACAAAGCCCATTGAAAGCATTGCTCCCAAAAACGCTGCTGCAATCATGGCCAGTGAGCTCACACGTATGGCATTTCCAAGCAAAAAAACCATAACAAGTGCCACGACCATTTTGGCTCCCGATGATATGCCAAGTACAAAAGGTCCCGCGATTGGATTATGAAAAAAAGTCTGCAAAAGATAGCCTGCAAGCGCTAACGCCCCGCCCAGTATCATCGCTGCGATAGCTCTTGGCATGCGGATATCCCACACAATACGTCCTACCCTGTCTGAGTGGTCATAAAGTGTCGCAAATGCAGCCTTAAACGATATGTGTACAGTTCCTATACACACATTCATGATAAGCAATATAATAATTAAGATTATAAGAATAATAAATGTTGTAAAACACCTTATTTTTCTGGTTTTTTCCATGTTGTAGCTCCGCTTTTTATCTTTTTGTGCTATTGATTTTCCTGTTGAGCTTAAACAGATATTTCATGCCGCTGTCGGGTGCACCTGTAATCATCGAATGCATATCATCAATCATATATCCGATGGACATAGACTGCTGATACATATCGTTCGTGGTGCAAAATACATTGCCGTCTTTGACTGCCCTAAAATCAGCAAGCACCGGGCACTTGTCCAAAAGCTCATTCAGATTCTTCACACCGCCGTCTATCGCACTGTTATATATCAGATAGTCAGCATCTATTGCTCCATTGTAGAAATCCTCTAGCTGCATATTCATGGTTGACCTGCCTGTATCGTCGTCATTTGACGCATCAAAAATATATTTTCCGCCGGCAAGCGAAATCATCTTTGGCACATAATCTGTGCTTTTGCGCACCTGAACCTGTCCATTGGACGTGATATAGAAAAATGCAACTGTCGGTCTGCTATCAGCATTTGCAACTGTATCACTTTTTGTGGCATCATCCGTATCGGTACCATCTGTCTTTGCGATGCGATTTACAATATCCACCTGCTCATTAAAGAGCTCATCGGCCTTTTCATCACGGTCTGTGAGTGCTCCAAAAAACTTCACCCACTCTACTCTGCCGAGCGGCTCCTCCTCATAGCTTGAGTACTCGATTATTGAAGGGATATCAAAGCTTTTAAGCTTTTCCGTTACCTGCGGCGAATGGGTAATCATAGTATTTTCTATGGCAAGAGAACAGTTTTCTGACACCAAAAGCTCATAATCGGGCTTTGAATATTTGCCGGCATATAGCATTCTGCCACTTTCAAGAGCCTTTCTTGCACTGTCAATGTACCAGCCATCACTGTCTAGCCCCGAAAATTTAATAGTGTCCACTGCATCAAGCTTGTCAAACATATCCATCACCCCTGATGCGACCAGATACAAATCACTTACAGGCTCCTTCAATACAATGATATCCTTGTCAATATCCTTTGGAGTCTTTCTGCCCTTTGGCACGGTAAGTATTTGGGTACCGTCCTTTGTAGTAAGTATCTTGTATCCACCCTCATAATAGTCAACAGAAAAATTCTTTGCATATAAAAGCTTCATACTGCTCTTATATATAAGACCATTTTGTGCCTCTGCCTCAGCCTTCGATTCGGTATTCCCTGAATCGGAAGAAGGACTGTCGCAGCCTGACAGCCAGAACAGTCCTATAATTGATATCAATATATATATAATTATCTTTTTTCTTCTATGCATAGCTTAATTATTCTCCATCCTCACCAAGCACCTCTGTAGCAGAATCTGAATGAAAGGTGAGTGTGTACTCAATCTCGTGCGGCTTGCTCATAGCAACTGTATCTCCGATAACCTGCATAGGTGTATCAAGCTTAACCGGAATTTCAAATACAGAATTGCCGTCTGTATTTACAGGCATGTATTTCTGTCCGTCAACTATCATATAGTCATAGTTTGGACTGCTCCACTGCACTGTTGCAGTAGCGGCTCCACCGCTTATAGTCACCTCAGCCGGTGATGCAATGCTCGCCTTACCGCTTCCGCCCTCGAAATCGAGATTAATATTGTATGTTCCGTCAGGAAGCTCTTTTCCTGCACTTTCAGATACGCTTGCATCTGCGTCCGCAGGTGTGGCATTTGAGACCTTTACCTTGTGGTCATACCATTTGCCCTTTGTACCGATAAGTGCAAGGTCAAATTCCTCATCCAAAACAGGAACCGGTATATCAAACGCATTGACCTCCTCAGTTGTACCATCGCCATAATCGACAGTCTCAACAGTTGGCTCTAAAAGCTCAGCCTTGTCCTTTGAGGCATCCTTTGCTGTTCCCAAAAAGAGATTTACAATGTGTGTGGATGTAAGAGCAACATGTATTGTTGCCTTGCCATCCTTCACGGTGAGTGTACCTTTGTTGTCGTATGCATCATTCACATGAAACATTGAGCTGTCTGTAGTAAACTCTGCTGTATATGTACCATCTGAAAGTGCTATCTTTTCTGTTTTTTCAGCCTTTTTTGTGCTCTCTGTCGCGTCCTGCACTGCTTTTTTGCTTTCTGTTTCAGCTTTTGCATTCTTATTACCGCAGGCCGCCAAGCTCATGGCACAAACCAGTGTCATTGCAACGATATAAGTAAACTTGTTTCTGAATAATTTTCTCATGTCTGATATACTGCTCCTGTTATTTTATAGCTTCCCCACTATACATTTAAGTAACTGCTACTTGCTCATAGCAGCCGCTGTATGATCAACATAAAGCTTCTGGATACCCTCAATCTCACCAAGTCCGTTAATCTGTGTATCGATTTTATCGAACTTTCCTGATGCCTTAAACTGTGAAAGCCATGAATCATCATCACTTCCCGCCATATCATTGTTGGCATGGTCTCCTGCAACAACCATAAGCGGACGAAGAATGACGTTCTTGTAGCCAGCGGCTGACACCTTCTCAATGACAGACTCACATGATGTATCCTCCGGCTCACCCTCTACAGTTCCGATAAATACGTTCTCATAACCCAAAGCTGTCATCTGGCTCTGCATCTGGCTGTATGAAATCTTTGCTGTATGGCTTGTTCCATGTCCCATAAATACAAATGCTGTGCCCTCTTCCTTTGCAGCATCAAGGCTGTCATAGCCTGCCTTTTCTACTGCTTCCTCTGTAAGAATTTCTGCAACGGCCTTTTTATCCTCATTTACAACTGTTGCATCACTTCCAACCTCACCGAGGAGTGGCTCTGCAATCTTTACAGACTCAAATTTATCCTTATACTTCTCTACAGCCTCTGAAAGCTCATCATACTCTGCGCCATGCATCAGGTGTGTAGGCTGTACCACAAGATTCTTTACACCATTTTTGACTGCACGCTCAAGTGCCTGATCCATATTGTCAATCTTCTCGTCATCTCTTGCCTGTACATGATTGATGATAATCTGTGCTGTGAAGGCTCTTCTGACTGACCAGTCAGGATTTGCAGCTGCTATTGCATCCTCCACACCCTTGATATCAGCCACACGGCTGTCGTTGAAGGATGTACCAAAGCTTACTACAAGAATCTCGTTCTCGCCGATATCATCCTGGTTTCTCGGATCATCCTTTGAAGCATCGCCTGTATCTCTGCCGAAATAGTCAGGATCAGCATTTTCTCCCTCTACAAGCTCCTTCTGTGCGTCTGTGAGCTTGTCCCAGGCCTCCTTAGCCTCCTTGCACTGCTTGTCTGTATCATCTGTTCTCTCCTGCACGTAGATTGCATCGATTAAATCTGCCACATGCATTGCTGCCTCCTGATCTGCGTTTGCGCTTGTCTCACTCTCTGAAGCTTTAGATGCCTGTGTACCATTCTTTGCATCATCTGCCTTGCTGCCACAGCCGGTCACTGCTGTCATAGCCATAACTGCTGCCATCAGTACTACTACTAATTTCTTTTTCATGTTTTCTCCTTTTCATTCTCCTTGCAGCTATTAAGCTGCACATGTTTTAAATATGTAAGACGAAAACATATAAAGCGTCAAAAATAAAAGCTCTTTGTACTATTATGTCAAAGAGCTATACATGTCAAAATCCTTCTAACCCAGACTATACGGCTATCATAACCTTGTCTGTAATTATAATTATTTCATCACGTACAGCCAGTTACTCGTGGCTTGAAACACTATTGTTTCCGTACAACACAAAGGCAGGTCTCCCGGCTTATATATCATTGCTTCGGCCGTCTTCCCGGTTGCCCAGTGACCTATCGGCCGTCACTCCTTAATTACGGTGACGAGTTCGTACAGGATTTGCACCTGTTTCCCTTTTCACCGGAGCCAGCTTCACATCGCCTGTCATAAATCAGATTCAAATGCTTGTCTGCTCCGACACCTTTATGCTACATATTCAGTTTCTTCGTGCGTTGCTTACGCAATCGCTTGGATTATTATATTACAACTTGTAACATTATTCAACAGATTTTTATCAGACGCTTTACAGTCACATTTACAAAAGCGGTGCAAAAAGCTGCAAAATACTCTGCAGCAGCCTGCCTGCAAATGAGATATCATTTGTGCTTTCCTCATACACCTCCTCTGAAACCGCAAACGTCTCTATCGCATCCTCTTTTATTTTTCCGATGCACTGAGTTCTGTACATGTATACAAAATCCTCAAAATTCCAGTACATGCTCCTGAAATCCAGATTGCATGTGCCAACTATCGCAGTATCATCATCTGCCACAATACACTTTGAATGTATAAAGCCGGGTGTGTACAGATATATCCTTACCCCCGCCTCGATAAGAGGTCTGAAATTGGCTTTTGTCTGCAGATAAATTAGCTTTTTATCGGGAATCTTAGGTACAACAATACGCACATCAACACCTGATCTGGCTGCC
>OKSK01000369.1_pt1 | contig 28497 bp, 24 predicted proteins | sample 1606301 | NCBI WGS metagenome assembly OKSK01 (sample SAMEA3879557, study PRJEB24766) | human gut metagenome | biome: human-associated habitat; feature: feces | place: USA | collected 1985/1987
CGGCAATTAATATATGTGTTATTAATTGAATGAATTTTATCATTCATAATAAGTATGTGTAGGATCAAGCTCAGGTTAAATATTCACTCAGGAAGTTATTACTCAGGAAGCAAAGAGGATTACAGAATTATCTCATAACAAGTGTTAAGGGATGTTATTTCCCGATTCTCTGTGGCATAATAAACGAGTAGATGCTCATTCCATCTCTTATGTTCGCCTTAAGGCCTCATAAACTCAGGAATGACGCAGAGCCGTTTACGGTGCTTATCGTCCACTGACAGATGTCGCTTCGGCCTCATCAGACACCATGGACACAACGTTGAGTGAAGCACCAAATATGTTGTCTTACAGACCTGTTTTAACGCCTGCTTTTATAGCAGGCGTTTTTTTATGCCTTATTCACGATAATGGGCCAGGACCAGCGCCACCAACAGCAGTGCGATAGCAGAGACAGCATATAGCGTCTGAGCCGCTCCCAATATCGTCGCCGTCATTGCGGCGAGGCCCGTAAAAAGGGAAGCGCTCAACGTTTGCCAGCGCCAGGCCTTACCGCTGGCAGCGGATATCTGTATAGCCTGAAAATTACTCAGTACCCCAAACGTACCCGCCGCAAAAACGATATTCGACGCCAGATGCGCGATAAAGATCATCCCCAGCGCAAGCACGACCCATGCGGATAAAAACGGAAGCAACCCATAGGCTGCCAGAAAAAGAGCAAGACAGCTAAGTAGCAAAGGCGATCTTGCTGCAAAGCGCGTCAGACTCTCTTTTCTGAGCAGCAAGGGGCCACAAAGCTGTCCCAGACTTCTGGCAAAAAGCAAGGGCAGCGCAAGCCCAGCGGCATTCTCGGGGTTGATCTGCTGCGCCAGTGCTGGCAGCAACGCCATTGCAGGCGAGCCTACGGCAGCAAGGGCAGGCAAAATCAGCAAACTGCGTTTTTGTCGAAGGGTCAGAGTTTGCCAGCGCAATGCCACAGGTTGAGGGTCCCCGACAGGCAACGGTGCTGGACGCGCTACATACTGGCGTTCTGCGAGAAACAGCATGACCAGCGATCCCATAAAACTGGCGGCGTCGATGACCAGTAAGGCGAAGACCGGGATGCGCTGGAACAACACTACACCCAGCCCGGTTCCTAACAAAACCTGGGAGGCAAAAATCACATTTTCCAGACACGTTGCCGCAGGCAGTTCTGCCTCATGCAGTCCGCGTTTAAACAGAAGCGTTAACGCAGGCCAGCTCATCCCGCTCAGCAACGCTTCTGTGGATTGCACCGCAAGCAGCGCCGGTATGCTGTGGTAATGTGCGCCTGAAAGGGGAAAGAGCAGGGCGAGCAAGCCCAGCCATTCGGTCAGCATCAACAGGTAGAGAGGTGAAAACCGCTGGCACAGTTTTTCACCAATCAGGCTGCCGATAAAACCGGGCACCGTAGCAAAAAGGAAGGCGAGGGTTAACAGCGCTGACGGGGCTGACCACTGTAACAATAATCCGAAAACAACAACCTGAGTTAAGCCATTACCCAGGGAGCTAAAGATAAAGGCGCAGGCCAGCAGGCGGAGCCAGCGATGGCACCGCAGCGCTTCGAAAAGCGCATATAAAAGCGAGTTCATGACGATATCCTTTCAGAAACGGTTTATTCCACGCGGGTAAGCGCGTGTGCAAAAAAAAGTTAAGGAAAAGACATCGTTACATTGGCGGGTTCGTTTGCAGGTAAGTGTTAAAAGAATGTAGCAGGAGAAATGAGATAAAAAAAGGAGGCCATCTGGCCTCCTGTTAATTACTGCTGCGTTCCGTTATTTTGCAACGTCAATAACAGCCCATCACGGCGCATAGCTGCGGCCTCTTCCGGCTTGTGTTGCTTGTCCAGCGAATCAGCAAGCCAGGCGTAATCAAATGCGTCCGGGCGTTGCTTCAGCGCGGCGCGGAAGGCGAGACTCGCCTCCTGCCACTCGCCGTGTTTCATCAGAGACTGGCCCAGCGTACTCCACAGCAGCGGACGATCGCCCACGGTTTTGATCTGCTGGCGCAGTGCTTTTTCAATTTGTTCCGGATTGTTGGTTTTCAGACGCGGGATGACCATCACCAGGCGGTCATCATACTGTCGCTTGAGACCGTCGAGGAGGATCTCCTGCGCGGTGTCATGGTCGTCACACTCAATCAGATGTTCTGCCATCGCAACCTGAAGAGGAACCTGCTGGCGCGTTTTGCGGCTCTGGTTTTTCCACCAGGTTTTCAGGCCGTCGCTGCCGAGATCGGCGCGCGCCTGATCCATCAGGCCAATCCAGGCCAGACGCTGAAGTTCATCACGATGTTCATCATCACCCACGTCGGCTTTCGCCATGGAAGGGATAATGTCCAGCAGCGAGCCCCATGCACCGGTCCGAATATATGCCTGCTCAGCAAGACGCAGCACTTCCGGATGACGAGGGGTAATTTCCAGCAGACGGTCAACGCCGTGACGTGCGGCATGGTTTTCATTGCGCGCCAGTTGCAGACGAACGCGGGTGATCTCAACCGGAATCGGATCCTTAGTAGAGAGCTCAGACGCGCGTTCAAGATGCTGATTGGCGCGGGCCTCATCGCCTCGCTGTTGCGCCGCCTCAGCGGCCAGCAGATAGTTAACAACCGGCTGTTCTGCATGGTCGGCATTTTTCGACATTAGCTTTTCAACCTGCTGATAGTCACCTTCGGCCAGCTTCAGCAATGCCTGCTCGGTCTGCTTACGGGCGCGACGGCGCTTACGGCCAACGAACCAGCCGCGCGTATGTACGCCGGTACGGAAAATACGACGCAGGAGCCACTCCACTGCCAGCAGAACGACCACACCCAGGATCAGGATAATCACCAGCCCTGTTACGCTGGTTTCGATGTTGTAGTTATCGGTCTGGATCAATACGTAACCCTGGTGACCCGCAAGCATCGGCCCCAGTACAATCCCGGCGATCAGCAGGATGAAGAGTAAGAAGACTTTTAGCATCATTACTCTCCTTGCGGCGCGCTTTCAGGCGCTGGCGCGGCGGCAGGTGCTTCAGCCGGACGCTCTGCCGGAACGCCCGGCTGGGCCAGCAAGTTACGCACGCGCGTCTGCATGATCTTCTCCAGAATCGGCTGACTTTCCAGCTTGTCCGGTACGTTCATGGTGATGTTTTGCTGGCTCAGCTTGTCGATATCCTCAAGGAACGCGGTCGTGGTTGCATCATTGGTATCGTAGTAAGCACGTACCCAGGTTGAAACGTTATCCAGCGCCTGTTTGTAGGTCTCTTCCTGGTGACGCGGCACGGCCTGCGCCGCGACCAACAGGCGGGAACGAATGTTTTCGCGTAGATAGACGTCCTGGTTCGGTGCCAGCAGCGGCACGGCAGTTTCATCGCGGCGGCGAATGGTTATAAAGCTGTCCATAAAGTTCTGCCAGCTCTTTTGCAGGTTGATACGCCATTCGCTCAGGGAACTGGACAGCTCGGTACCGTCGGAATCCATCGGAGAGTCATCGTCGTTGTTATCGGCCAGCTGAAGGTTATCAATCTGGTTCGAGAGCTGATTCACCTTAAGGATGATACCGTCGTAGTCGACCTGAGAAACCGCGGACAGGCTGGCGATATCTTCCGTAATAGCGCGGCGTGCGTTGATGAGGCTCGGATCGTTCATATCAGCCAGGCTTGCGTCGGCGCTTTTCAGCAGCGCGGCGGCGGTGGTGACATCCTGATCGCTCCAGAGCTTGCGCCCGGCCAGTTTCACCAGAAAATCGGCCTGTGAAAGTAGCCATGTTTTGGCATCGGTTCCCGAAATTGTGGCGACTTTTTCCTGCACTTCGCTCAGCTGTTTGGTCAACTCTTCACGTTTGCTGTTCGCGTCGGCGAGGGCGGCAGCCTGCTGTTTGATCACACCTTCCAGCTCAGCTTTTTGCGTCTCCTGCGCTTTCTGTAGGGCAGTGATTTGGTTAACCAGCGCGTCGCTGGTGGCCGTCTGGTTGGTGCCTTGTTTCTTCACCAGTCCGTAGAGACCCACGCCTGCGGCCAGCGCAATCGCGATGGCAATCACGCTCAGCGTGAGGCTGGTTTTATTGCTGCCGTTTTTCTTCTCAACGGTTGTGTCTGTCGTCTCTGGCTGTGACGTGGTGTCCACAGTCTCCCTGGTCTCTTCAACCACGGCGGAGGATTTTTCGTGTTCCGTCATTATGGCTTCCCATTTGAGAGTTATTGTAATGCGCGCAGCAGCGCATCGTTGTCGGCGTTTTCAGCGATCCGAATATCCTGCCAGCCCAGTTCCCGGGCGTGGTTCGCCAGACGCTCACTGACGACCAGAAGCCGACAGCGGAGTAACCAGTTTTCGCGATACCAAAGCGGAATCAGCGACCAAAGCTGTTGTAACATTTCACCGCTGGTGACCACCAGCGTATTAATACCGCGGGCGTGCCAGCGCATTGCTTCTTCCGCGCCATCATAGTGTTTTGCACAGCGCTGATAGCACTCCACAAACGTCACGTCTGCGCCGCGTTCGCGCAGCGTCTCGCCCAGCAGTTCGCGGCCACCGTTGCCGCGCAAAATAAGCGCGCGCTTTCCGGCAATGTTTTGTAATTCAGGTAATTGTAGCAAGACTTCGCTGATTTCCCGATCTAACGGGTAACGAACATCGATTCCGCTCGCGGTATGTAAGGCCAGCGCCGTAGTGCGCCCGATGGCGAAATAGCGGGGGGCGTGAGGCCAGCGAACGCCCTGTTGTTGCAGCTGCGCATGGGCAAACTCCACTGCATGCTGCGACAGCGCAAAGAGCAGATCGCCTTCCTGCAAGAGACGCATCTGGTCAGCGAGCTCAGGCAGCTCGCGACCGGGGGAGAATTCAATCAGCGGAAAACTCCAGGCCACCTGCCCCAGTGCGCGCAGACGGCTCACTAACTGCTCTCCTGCGGGAGAAGGGCGGGTGACAAGTATGCTCATGCAGGGGGCTCTCCGTTATAGACCTCGGCCAGAATTTCACGTGCGCCGTTATTTAGCAGCTCTTCCGCCAGCGATACGCCAAGCGCCTCGGCATCTTGCGGTTTGCCGCGACGTTCACCGCGAACCATATGCGAGCCGTCCGGCGCGCCAACCAGCGCACGCAGCCACAGTTCACCGTCAGTTAATTCAGCATAGCTGCCAATTGGCACCTGACAGCCTCCTTCGAGGCGTGTATTCATCGCGCGCTCGGCTTTTACGCGAACGGCGGTATCGTCATGATTCAGCGGCGCCAGCAGTGCCTGAGTGCGCACATCATCCAGACGACACTCAATGCCGACGGCGCCCTGGCCGACGGCGGGCAGCGACAGCTCCGGCGGCAACGCCACGCGAATACGTTCTTCCAGCCCCAGGCGTTTCAGGCCCGCAACCGCAAGAATAATGGCATCGTAGTCGCCGTTATCCAGCTTGCCAAGGCGTGTGCCGACGTTCCCACGCAGCGAGCGAATCACCAGATCCGGGCGACGTTCAGCCAGCTGACACTGGCGGCGTAAACTTGACGTGCCGACCACGCTGCCTGCCGGCAACGCATCAAGCGAGTCATAGCGATTAGAGACAAACGCATCGCGCGGATCCTCGCGCTCGCAGATGGTCACCAGCCCCAGCCCTTCCGGGAACTCAACGGGCACATCCTTCATCGAATGCACGGCGATATCGGCGCGGTTCTCAAGCAATGCCAGCTCCAGCTCTTTGACAAACAGACCTTTTCCGCCCACTTTGGCCAGCGGCGTATCCAGTATGACATCGCCACGCGTAACCATTGGCACCAGCTCAACGCGTAATCCGGTGTGGCAGGCCTCCAGGCGCTGCTTAACATAATGTGCCTGCCAGAGTGCAAGAGGACTTTGGCGTGTGGCAATTCTCAAAACATTGTCTAACATGCTTGTTACCGTCATTATCAATCGCTAACCATCCTAACATTGTTGACACTCGGATGGCAGTTTTACGGTTGATGAAGAGTGAGAGGGACAGGGCGGCGTATTCGTCAGCCATCGCCGTATTCAGGAATTTACACGTACAGAACGGTGCTACACTTGTATGTAGCGCATCTTTCTTTACGGTCAATCAGCAAGGTGTTAAATTGATCACGTTTTAGACCATTTTTTCGTCTGTACCACCAGAAAAGCAAAAGGCGAAAAAAGGGTAACGGTTATTTTTTGAAATACTGCGGGTCCGCTGCTTTTTCTGTTCTGACTGGCATGCGACACCCGGAAACATCAGGCGATACGTCTTGTACCTCTATATTGAGACTCTGAAACAGAGACTGGATGCCATCAATCAATTGCGCGTGGATCGCGCGCTTGCTGCCATGGGCCCTGCTTTCCAGCAGGTATACAGTCTTCTGCCGACATTGTTGCACTATCACCATCCGCTAATGCCGGGTTACCTCGATGGTAACGTTCCCCAGGGCATTTGCCTTTTCACGCCTGATGAAACCCAACAGCATTACCTGACTGAACTTGAACTCTACCGTGGTATGCCGCCGCAGGATTCGCCGAAAGGCGAGCTGCCGATTACCGGGGTTTACTCCATGGGCAGCACATCATCGGTTGGGCAAAGCTGCTCTTCTGACCTGGATATCTGGGTCTGCCATCAGTCCTGGCTCGACAATGAAGAGCGCCAGTTGTTGCAGCGTAAATGCAGCCTGCTGGAGAGCTGGGCGGCGTCGCTCGGCGTGGAAGTGAGCTTCTTCCTGATTGATGAAAACCGTTTCCGCCATAACGAAAGCGGCAGTCTGGGTGGTGAAGACTGCGGCTCGACTCAGCACATCCTGTTGCTGGATGAGTTTTACCGTACTGCCGTTCGCCTGGCCGGGAAACGTATTCTGTGGAATATGGTGCCGTGCGATGAAGAAGAGAATTATGACGACTACGTCATGTCGCTTTACTCGCAGGGCGTTCTGACGCCAAACGAGTGGCTGGATCTGGGCGGCCTGAGCTCCCTGTCCGCCGAAGAGTACTTTGGCGCAAGCCTCTGGCAGCTTTATAAGAGCATTGATTCACCGTACAAAGCGGTGCTGAAAACCCTGCTGCTGGAAGCTTACTCCTGGGAATACCCCACGCCGCGCCTGCTGGCGAAAGATATTAAACAGCGTCTGCACGACGGGGAGATCGTCTCCTACGGGCTTGATGCCTACTGCATGATGCTGGAACGCGTCACCGAATACCTGACAGCCATTGAGGACGCCACGCGTCTTGACCTGGTGCGTCGATGTTTCTATCTCAAAGTTTGTGAAAAACTGAGCCGCGAACGCGCCTGCGTGGGCTGGCGTCGTGAAGTCGTCAGCCAGTTAGTCAAAGAGTGGGGATGGGACGAAGCGCGTCTCGCCATGCTGGACAACCGCGCCAACTGGAAAATCGATCAGGTGCGCGAGGCGCACAACGAACTGCTTGATGCGATGATGCAGAGCTACCGCAACCTGATCCGCTTTGCCCGCCGTAACAACCTTAGCGTTTCTGCCAGCCCACAGGATATCGGGGTGCTGACCCGTAAACTGTACGCCGCGTTTGAAGCGTTGCCGGGCAAGGTTACGCTGGTTAACCCACAGATTTCGCCTGACCTGTCTGAGCCGAATCTGACCTTTATCTACGTGCCGCCGGGCCGCGCAAACCGCACCGGGTGGTATCTGTACAACCGTGCGCCAAGCATGGATTCGATCATCAGCCATCAGCCGCTGGAATATAACCGCTATCTGAACAAGCTGGTGGCCTGGGCCTGGTTTAACGGCCTTCTCACCTCACGCACCCGGTTGTTTATCAAGGGTAACGAGGTGGTCGATTTAGCCAAGTTGCAGGAGATGGTGGCGGATGTCTCGCACCACTTCCCACTGCGTCTGCCTGCGCCGACGCCAAAGGCGCTCTACAGCCCGTGTGAGATCCGCCATCTGGCGATCATCGTCAACCTGGAATACGACCCGACGGCGGCCTTCCGCAATCAGGTGGTTCACTTTGACTTCCGCAAGCTGGACGTCTTTAGCTTCGGCGAGCAGCAAAACTGCCTGGTGGGTAGCGTGGATCTGCTGTACCGCAACTCGTGGAACGAAGTGCGTACCTTACACTTTAACGGCGAGCAGGCGATGATCGAGGCGCTGAAAACGATCCTCGGCAAGATGCACCAGGATGCCGCACCCCCGGACAGCGTGGAGGTGTTCTGCTACAGCCAGCACCTGCGCGGCCTGATTCGTACCCGCGTGCAGCAGCTGGTGTCTGAGTGCATCGAACTGCGTCTCTCCAGCACCCGTCAGGAAACCGGGCGCTTTAAAGCGCTGCGCGTCTCCGGCCAGACCTGGGGCCTGTTCTTTGAGCGCCTGAACGTGTCGGTGCAGAAGCTGGAGAACGCCATTGAATTCTACGGCGCGATTTCACACAACAAACTGCATGGCCTGTCGGTTCAGGTGGAAACCAATCACGTTAAGCTGCCGCAGGTGGTAGATGGCTTTGCGAGTGAAGGGATTATTCAGTTCTTCTTCGAAGAGTCGGGCGATAATGCCGGGTTTAACATCTACATTCTGGATGAAACCAACCGTGCCGAGGTGTATCACCACTGTGAAGGCAGCAAAGAGGAGCTGGTGCGCGACGTCAGCCGCTTCTATTCGTCTTCGCACGATCGCTTTACCTACGGCTCAAGCTTTATCAACTTCAACTTGCCGCAGTTCTACCAGATTGTGAATGTGGATGGGCGAGCGCAGGTGATCCCGTTCCGTACGCAGGCGATTACCCCTGCGGCGCCCGCTAACCAGGAAACTGCGCCGCTGTTGCAGCAGTATTTTTCCTGAGGCTTTTCGCCGGGTGGCGCTATCGCTTACCCGGCCTACGGTCCGAGCCGTTGTAGGCCCGGTAAGGCGTAGCCGCCACCGGGCAACAAAACTACCTGAAACTCACGTCCTCACCCGCCTGCGCGGTCGCCGCCTGCTCCAGCAGATCCCAGAACGTTTCGCCGCTGCGGTCGCAGACCCACTCGTCACCTTTCAGATCAAAGTGATATCCGCCCTGTTTCGCCGCCAGCCACACCTGGTGAAGCGGCTCCTGACGGTTAATAATAATCTTGCTGCCGTTTTCGAAGCTTAAGGTCAGGATCCCGCCGTTGATTTCACAATCGATATCGCTGTCGCCGTCCCAGTCGTCGATACGCTCTTCGATGGTCATCCACAGGGTATCGGCAAGGCGATGAAATTCACTGTCGTTCATGGTTTTATTCCTGTTTTTCGTGATGGCGGCAGTATAACGCTAAATAATTCCCGTTGCAGGAAAGCGGCAAACTCTTGCTTTTGTGTCTTCTCCTGCGATGATAGAAACAGATTTGAACTTACGGGCAACCTCTACATGAAAAACGTCTTCCGAACGCTTGTCGTTCTTGTCACTCTGTTTAGCCTGACCGGCTGTGGACTGAAGGGACCACTGTACTTCCCGCCAGAGGATAAAAACGCACCACCGCCGACAAAACCGGTGCAAAGTGGTATCGAGTCATCTACGCCGGATACCAACGATCGCGGCAATAACGGCGGCCCGACTCAGGTCAATCTCTGACAATTACGTTCTGTACCCGCGCAATGGAGCAAATGATGCAGTTCTCTAAAATGCATGGCCTTGGCAACGACTTTATGGTCGTCGACGCGGTAACGCAGAATGTCTTTTTCTCCCCGGAACTGATCCGTCGTCTGGCGGATCGACACGTGGGCGTGGGGTTTGACCAGCTGCTGGTGGTGGAGCCGCCTTACGATCCTGACCTGGACTTTCACTATCGCATTTTTAACGCCGACGGCAGCGAAGTTTCCCAGTGCGGCAACGGCGCGCGCTGTTTTGCCCGCTTTGTACGGCTGAAAGGGCTGACCAACAAGCGCGATATCCGCGTCAGCACCGCCAATGGCCGGATGGTGCTCAGCGTCACCGACGACGAACTGGTGCGCGTGAACATGGGAGAGCCGAACTTCGAACCATCTGCCGTGCCGTTTCGCGCCAACAAAGCGGAAAAGACCTATATCATGCGTGCCGCCGAGCAGACAGTATTGTGCGGCGTCGTCTCAATGGGTAACCCGCACTGCGTGATTCAGGTGGATGATGTGCAAACCGCGGCGGTTGAAACGCTCGGCCCGGTGCTGGAAAGCCACGAGCGCTTCCCGGAGCGGGCGAACATCGGTTTCATGCAAGTGGTGAAGCGTGAACATATTCGCCTGCGGGTTTACGAGCGCGGCGCGGGCGAAACCCAGGCCTGCGGAAGCGGTGCCTGTGCGGCGGTGGCCGTCGGTATCTCACAGGGGTTACTGGCAGAAGAGGTTCGCGTGGAATTACCAGGCGGTCGGCTTGATATCGCCTGGAAAGGAGCGGGTCATCCACTGTACATGACTGGCCCGGCGACACATGTTTATGACGGGTTTATCCATCTATGAAGCAACCAGGGGAAGAACTGCGGGAACCTGTAACAGAGCTGGACGACAGCACTGTTGTGGATTATCTGCTGCACAATCCTGAGTTTTTTATCCGCAATGCACGCGTCGTCGAACGGATGCGCGTGCCGCATCCGGTTCGCGAGACCGTGTCGCTGGTTGAATGGCACATGGCGCGCTCGCGCAACCACATCAATCAGCTCGAAGAGAACATGACGCTGCTGATGGAGCAGGCCAGCAATAACGAAAGCCTGTTCTACCGTCTTCTACACCTTCAGGCGCGTCTGGCTTCCGCACACAGTCTCGAAGAGTTCCTCAACCGCTTCCACCGCTGGGCGCGCGAGCTGGGGCTGGCAGGCGCGACGATCCGTCTCTTCCCTGACCGCTGGCGCATTGGCGCGCCGTCCGGGTTTACCCATCTGACGCTGAGCCGTCAGGCGTTTGAGCCGCTGCGCATTCAGCGTCTGGGCCATGAGCACCATTATCTGGGGCCGCTCAACGGGCCAGAACTGCTGGTGGTGCTGCCGGAAGCCAAAGCTATCGGCTCGGTGGCGATGTCGCTGATGGGGCGCGATGGTGACCTGGGCGTGATGTTATTTACCAGCCGCGACGCGCATCACTATGAACAGGGGCAGGGTACGCAACTGTTGCAGGAGATCGCCCTGATGTTGCCTGAGTTGCTGGAGCGCTGGATTGAGCGCGTATGACGGACGGACTGCTCGCCACTGACGTCACCCGCTTTCTGCGCTATCTGGGCGTAGAACGCCAGCTCAGCCCTATTACGCTGCTCAACTATCAGCGTCAGCTTGATGCCATCATGCAGATTGCCGATGAAATCGGCCTGAAAAGCTGGCAACAATGTGACGCCGCCACGGTACGCGGGTTCGTCGTGCGTAGCCGTAAAAAAAACTTAAGCCCGGCGAGCCTGGCGCTCCGACTCTCTGCCCTGCGCAGTTTCTTCGACTGGCTGGTCAGTCAGGGCGGTCTGAAAGCCAACCCGGCGAAAGGGATCGCCACGCCGAAAGCCCCGCGTCATCTGCCGAAAAATATCGACGTCGACGACGTAAACCGCCTGCTAGATATCGATCTTAACGATCCGCTGGCCGTTCGCGACCGCGCAATGCTGGAGGTGATGTACGGCGCGGGCCTGCGTCTCTCTGAGCTGGTGAACCTCGACTTGAAGCACCTCGATCTGGAATCCGGCGAGGTGTGGGTGATGGGCAAGGGCAGCAAAGAGCGCCGCCTGCCGATCGGCCGCAATGCGGTCTCCTGGATTGAGCACTGGCTGGACCTTCGCGGGCTGTTTGGCGCCGACGAAGATGCGCTGTTCCTGTCGAAACTCGGCAAGCGGATCTCGGCGCGTAACGTGCAGAAGCGCTTTGCGGAGTGGGGCATTAAGCAGGGGCTGAACAGCCACGTTCACCCCCACAAGCTGCGCCACTCCTTTGCGACGCACATGCTGGAATCAAGCGGCGACCTGCGCGGCGTACAGGAGCTGCTTGGTCACGCGAATCTGTCGACCACCCAAATCTATACCCACTTAGACTTCCAACACCTTGCCTCGGTGTATGACGCGGCGCATCCACGCGCCAAACGGGGGAAATAATGCGTTTTTACCGCCCACTTGGTCAGATCTCAGCCCTGACGTTTGATCTTGATGACACCCTTTACGACAATCGTCCGGTGATCCTGCGTACCGAGCAGGAGTCGCTGGCGTTTGTGCAGAACTACCATCCTGCGCTGAAAACAATGCAGAACAAAGATTTCCAGAAGCTGCGTCAGTCCCTGCGGGAAACCGAGCCGGAAATTTATCATGACGTGACCGAATGGCGCCGCCGTGCGGTTGAGCAGGCGATGCTCAATGCCGGCCTGAGCGCGCAGGACGCGGCCACGGGTGCCGAAGCGGCCATGGAAAACTTCGCCAAATGGCGCAGTCGGATCGACGTGCCGCAGGAGACCCACGACACGCTGGCGAAGCTCGCCGAAAAGTGGCCGCTGGTGGCCATCACCAACGGCAACGCTCAGCCTGAACTGTTTGGTCTGGGGAACTATTTTCAGTTCGTTCTGCGCGCGGGCCCGCACGGACGCTCGAAGCCGTTCAACGATATGTATCATCTGGCAGCGGAAAAACTGGATTTGCCGCTCGGTGAGATCCTGCACGTGGGCGACGACCTGACCACGGACGTCGCCGGGGCGATCCGCTGCGGCATGCAGGCCTGCTGGATCAAGCCGGAAAATGCCGATCTGATGACTACCCCGGATAGCCGTCTTCTGCCGCACGTGGAAATTTCACGGTTGGCATCCCTCACGACGCTGATATAATCATCAATTGTTCTGTATAAATTAACAGGGTTTTGGCGAATGGAAACATTTGCCTGCCCGCCATGACGTGACGGTGCCAATGGACGTTTCTTACCTGCTCGACAGCCTTAATGATAAACAGCGTGACGCGGTTGCCGCCTCGCGTACAAACCTGCTGGTACTGGCTGGAGCGGGCAGTGGTAAGACGCGCGTGCTGGTTCACCGTATCGCCTGGCTACAGAGCGTGGAGAACTGTTCGCCGTACTCGATTATGGCCGTGACGTTCACCAACAAGGCGGCGGCGGAGATGCGCCACCGTATCGCACAGCTGATGGGCACCAGCCAGGGCGGCATGTGGGTTGGCACCTTCCACGGCCTGGCGCACCGTCTGCTGCGCGCGCACCATATGGACGCTAACCTGCCGCAGGATTTCCAGATCCTCGACAGCGAAGATCAGCTGCGCCTGCTGAAACGCCTGATCAAGGCGATGAACCTCGACGAGAAGCAGTGGCCGCCGCGTCAGGCGATGTGGTACATCAACGGTCAGAAAGACGAAGGGCTGCGTCCGCATCATATTCAGAGCTTCGGTAACCCGGTCGAGCAGACCTGGCAGAACGTCTACAAGGCCTATCAGGAAGCGTGCGATCGCGCCGGTCTGGTGGATTTCGCCGAGCTGCTGCTGCGCGCCCACGAGCTGTGGCTGAACAAACCGCATATCCTGCAACACTACCGTGAACGCTTTACCAACATCCTGGTGGACGAATTCCAGGATACCAACAACATCCAGTACGCCTGGATCCGCCTGCTGGCCGGGGATACCGGCAAGGTGATGATCGTAGGCGATGACGACCAGTCTATCTACGGCTGGCGCGGCGCGCAGGTGGAGAACATCCAGCGCTTCCTCAACGATTTCCCCGGCGCGCAAACCATCCGTCTGGAGCAGAACTACCGTTCTACCAGCAACATTCTGAGCGCGGCCAACGCCCTGATTGAGAACAACAACGGGCGCCTGGGTAAAAAGCTGTGGACCGATGGCGTCGACGGCGAACCGATTTCGATTTACTGCGCCTTCAACGAGCTCGACGAAGCCCGCTTCGTGGTGAACCGCATTAACACCTGGCAGGAGAACGGCGGCGCGCTGGAGCAGTGTGCCATTCTCTATCGCAGCAACGCCCAGTCGCGCGTGCTGGAAGAGGCGCTATTGCAGGTGAGCATGCCGTACCGCATTTATGGCGGTATGCGCTTCTTCGAACGTCAGGAGATCAAAGATGCGCTCTCGTATTTGCGTCTGATTGCCAACCGTAACGACGATGCGGCGTTTGAGCGCGTGGTGAACACGCCGACGCGCGGCATCGGCGATCGTACGCTGGACGTGGTGCGTCAGGCCTCGCGCGATCGTCAGCTCACGTTGTGGCAGGCGTGCCGCGAGCTGTTACAGGAAAAAGCCCTTGCCGGGCGCGCCGCCAGCGCATTGCAGCGCTTCCTGGAGTTAATCGACGCGCTGGCGCAGGAAACGGCCGACATGCCGCTGCACGTCCAGACCGACCGGGTGATTAAAGATTCCGGCTTGCGCACCATGTACGAGCAGGAAAAAGGCGAGAAGGGCCAGACCCGTATTGAGAACTTAGAGGAACTGGTGACGGCAACGCGCCAGTTCAGCTACAACGAAGAAGACGAAGACCTGATGCCGTTGCAGGCATTCCTCTCTCACGCCGCGCTGGAGGCGGGTGAAGGGCAGGCCGATACCTGGCAGGATGCGGTTCAGCTGATGACCCTGCACTCCGCGAAAGGTCTGGAGTTCCCGCAGGTGTTCATCGTCGGGATGGAAGAGGGGATGTTCCCGAGCCAGATGTCGCTGGATGAAGGCGGGCGTCTGGAAGAAGAACGCCGTCTGGCCTACGTTGGCGTAACCCGCGCGATGCAGAAACTGACGCTGACCTACGCGGAAACCCGCCGCCTGTACGGGAAAGAGGTGTATCACCGTCCGTCGCGCTTTATCGGCGAACTGCCGGAAGAGTGTGTGGAAGAGGTGCGCCTGCGCGCCAGCATCAGCCGTCCGGTCAGCCATCAGCGTATGGGCTCGCCGATCTCTGAAACCGACACCGGTTACAAGCTGGGCCAGCGCGTGCGCCACTCGAAGTTTGGCGAAGGCACCATCGTCAACCTGGAAGGCAGCGGCGAGCACAGCCGTTTGCAGGTAGCGTTCCAGGGGCAGGGGATCAAATGGCTGGTGGCAGCCTATGCCAAGCTGGAAAGTGTGTAACTTTCAGAAAAATATCACTATTTTGTAATAATCTGCTAGCCTTATACGTTGAAGGTCAATTAATGCCCTTCAGCGTTCCGTTGCGTGTTGACGCCACAGTTATTGCTGGCGTAACATGCGCGCACGATTACGCTAAGAGGACATTCGCCTTGGACACACCCAGTAGATACTGGCTCAATTCCCTGTCATCCAGGAACAACTCCTAAGGCTATCTCCTCTTGCTGATGGCCTTAGTGGTTGTCAGCGACTGCATCATTCCCGTCGCGCTGAGTCAGGCTGTTTAATGGTCTGAAACCCAATTTGTTTCTGTGTGCCCACCGAACTGTCCGATATTTTTTGCATTGGGAGTCCCGGTCATGTTGAGCGCATTTCAACTCGAAAATAACCGACTGACTCGGCTTGAAGCCGAAGAGTCACAGCCCCTCATTGATGCCGTATGGGTGGATCTGGTCGAGCCGGACGACGATGAGCGCCTTCGCGTACAATCTGAACTGGGGCAAAGCCTGGCGACACGCCCGGAACTGGAAGACATCGAAGCATCCGCCCGTTTTTTTGAAGACGAAGACGGCCTGCACATTCACTCCTTCTTCTTTTTCGAGGATGCCGAAGACCACGCGGGGAACTCCACCGTGGCGTTTACCATCCGCGATGGCCGCCTGTTCACCCTGCGCGAGCGCGAACTGCCTGCGTTTCGTCTCTACCGTATGCGTGCCCGCAGCCAGGCGATGATGGACGGCAACGCTTATGAGCTGCTGCTGGATCTGTTCGAAACCAAAATCGAACAGCTGGCGGATGAAATCGAAAACATCTACAGCGACCTGGAAAAGCTGAGCCGCGTGATCATGGAAGGCCATCAGGGTGATGAGTACGACGAAGCGTTGTCCACGCTGGCAGAGCTGGAAGATATCGGCTGGAAGGTGCGTTTGTGTCTGATGGATACCCAGCGCGCGCTGAACTTCCTGGTGCGCAAGGCGCGTCTGCCGGGCGGTCAGCTGGAGCAGGCGCGTGAGATCTTACGCGATATCGAATCCCTGCTGCCGCACAACGAATCCCTGTTCCAGAAGGTCAACTTCCTGATGCAGGCGGCGATGGGCTTTATCAACATCGAGCAGAACCGCATCATCAAGATCTTCTCGGTGGTGTCCGTGGTGTTCCTGCCGCCGACGCTGGTGGCGTCCAGCTACGGGATGAACTTCGAGTTTATGCCGGAGCTGAAGTGGAGCTTTGGCTACCCGGGGGCGATTATCTTTATGATCCTCGCCGGGCTGGCGCCGTATCTGTACTTTAAGCGGAAGAACTGGCTGTAAAAATCTGGCGGGTGGCGCTGCGCTTACCCGCCCTACGATCGAATTCCCTCTCCCTGTGGGAGAGGGTTAGGGTGAGGGCAACATCACAGCCCTTTGCGCACCCTGCGCTGGGTATAAATCGCATCCGCAACAAAGATGGCCAGCGCCACCCAGATAAAGGCGAACGTCACCATCTTATCCGCACCCGGCACCTCGCCGTAAAACACCACCGCCAGCAGGAACATCAGCGTCGGGCCAATGTACTGGAAGAAGCCCAACGTGGAGAGGCGCAGACGCGTTGCCGCGCCGGTGAAGCACAGCAGGGGTATCGTCGTGACCACGCCCGCGGCCATCAGCATCAGGTTCAGCGACCATGGGTTGCTGCCCATATGGCTGGTGGCGCTGTCGGCAATACCGAACAGGTAGATCGCGGCGACAGGCAGCAGCCACAGGGTTTCAAACAGCATTCCCGTCTGCGCTTCCACGGCGATTTTTTTACGCACCAGGCCGTAGAAGGCAAAGCTGAACGCCAGCCCCAGGGCGATAACCGGCAGTGAGCCGAAGGTCCACAGCTGTACCAGCACGCCGCAGAAGGCCAGAATCACTGCCACCCACTGCATCCGGCGAAAGCGCTCGCCGAGGAAAATCATCCCCAGCAAAATATTGACCAGCGGGTTAATAAAGTAGCCCAGGCTGGCTTCGAGCATGTGATGGTTATTCACCGCCCAGATAAACAGCAGCCAGTTTCCGCCAATCAGCACCGCAGAGAGGGCGAGCAGGAAGACCTTCTTCGGGGTTTTCAGCAGCGTTTTGACGCCTGACCACTGACGGCTGATACTCATCAGCGCAATCATGAAGAAAAACGACCAGATGACGCGGTGAGTGAGGATCTCGTCCGCCGGGACATAGGCGATAAGTTTGAAGTACGCCGGTGCTATACCCCAAATAAAATAAGCGGCAAGGGCGAGTAAAACGCCCTGCCGCGTCTGTTTAGCATCCATCGGGAAAATCCGTTACAAAAAAGTGAAGTAATTTTACCCGAATTTGCCGTCTCAACCCACCATATAAGTGGCGGTTGCGCTGGCGATATAAACCTGCTCCTCGTTATGCAGCTCAACGCGGGCGACGGCAACTTTATTCCCGGCGCGCAGCAGGCTGCTGGTACAGGTGAAGCGGTTTCCGCGTCCTGGGCGCAGGTAGTCGACGCGTAAATCGATGGTGCCCATGCGCGACAGGCGCTGGCGTAACTCATCTTCGTTGATGGTGTCGTGGCGCGTCAGCGTGCTGCCCACGCACACCAGACCGGCCGCCACGTCCAGCGCGGAGGCAATTACCCCGCCGTGCAAAATGCTTTGCGCCCAGTTACCGACCATCATTGGCTGATTATTGAAACTCAGCTGAGCGAAGTCTTTTTCGTATCGCTCCAGCTCAAGACCCAGTGCACGGTTGAACGGCATGTGGTACACAAAAATCTCGCCCACGAGCTTTAAGGTTTCTTCGGCGGTGAGTGTGGCTGACATCTGACGTGGCATCCTTGTTGTTAACAAAATGTTGATTTTATGCTTCAGGATAAAGGAATGCCACTTTAAGAAACGAGGAAGCGGAAGTTATCGCAGAAGTCTGTAGAATGCCCGGACAAAACTATTCATTAAATGTCACCATTTCAGGAGAACACCACCGATGCGGACGTATCTGGGTTGGTTACTGGCGGCGGTTGCGCTGCCCCTCACAGCATATGCGCAGGAAGCGACGATCAAAGAGGTGCATGATAAACCTGCCGTTAAGGGCAGCATCATCGCCAATATGCTTCAGGAGCATGACAATCCGTTCACGCTGTACCCGTATGACACAAACTACGTGATCTACACCCAGACCAGCGATCTCAACAAAGAGGCGATAAGCTCCTATAACTGGTCTGATAATGCGCGTAAAGATGAGGTGAAGTTCCAGCTCAGCCTCGCCTTCCCGTTCTGGCGCGGCATCCTGGGGCCGAACTCGGTACTTGGCGCGTCCTACACGCAGAAGTCATGGTGGCAACTCTCCAACAGCGGGGAGTCATCACCGTTCCGCGAAACCAACTATGAACCGCAGCTGTTCCTCGGTTTCGCCACCGATTATGAGTTTGCAGGCTGGACGCTGCGAGACGTGGAGGTGGGCTATAACCACGATTCCAACGGTCGTTCCGACCCAACCTCACGCAGCTGGAACCGCATCTATACGCGTCTGATGGCGCAGAACGGCAATTTCATGGTGGAAGTGAAGCCGTGGTACGTAGTAGGCAGCACCGATGACAACCCGGATATCACCAAATACATGGGATACTATCAGCTTAAGGTGGGCTATCAGCTGGGTGACGCGGTGCTGAGCGCCAAAGGCCAGTACAACTGGAATACCGGCTACGGCGGTGCAGAGCTGGGCCTGAGCTACCCGGTAACGAAACACGTGCGTCTCTATACCCAGGTGTATAGCGGCTACGGCGAATCGCTGATCGACTACAACTTCAACCAGACCCGCGTCGGTGTGGGCGTCATGCTGAACGATATTTTCTAAGCTGCTCGAATGTTTTTGCGTTAAACGTTGAAGTTTCTCTCTCAGGCGCTGAAAATAGCGCCTGTTTCATTTCTGGCATATGGGGTTAACGTGGCGCAGGCGGAAGTATTGAATCAGGAATCGCTGGCTAAACAGGTTTTGCATGAAACCTTTGGCTACCAGCAGTTCCGTCCTGGCCAGGAAACCATCATTGAAACCGTGCTGGAAGGCCGCGATTGCCTGGTGGTCATGCCGACCGGCGGCGGTAAATCGCTCTGCTATCAGGTGCCCGCGCTGGTGCTTAATGGCCTGACGGTTGTGGTATCACCCCTTATTTCCCTGATGAAAGACCAGGTCGACCAGCTGCTCGCCAACGGCGTGGCGGCGGCCTGTCTTAACTCAACGCAAACTCGCGAGCAGCAGCAAGAGGTGATGGCCGGGTGCCGCACCGGACAGGTTCGCCTGCTGTATATCGCGCCAGAGCGCCTGATGCTGGACAACTTCCTCGACCACCTGGCGCACTGGAACCCGGTGCTGCTGGCGGTGGATGAAGCGCACTGTATCTCCCAGTGGGGGCACGATTTCCGCCCGGAATACGCCGCCCTCGGCCAGCTTCGTCAGCGCTTCCCCGAGCTGCCGTTTATGGCGCTTACCGCCACGGCGGACGACACCACGCGTCAGGACATCGTTCGCCTGCTGGGACTGAACGACCCGTATATTCAGGTCAGCAGCTTCGACCGCCCGAACATCCGCTATATGCTGATGGAAAAGTTCAAGCCGCTGGATCAGCTCCTGCGCTACGTGCAGGAGCAGCGCGGCAAGTCCGGCATCATCTACTGCAACAGCCGCGCAAAGGTGGAAGACACCGCTGCGCGTCTGCAAAATCGCGGCTTTAGCGCGGCGGCATACCATGCCGGGTTAGAGAACCACATCCGCGCCGATGTGCAGGAAAAATTCCAGCGCGACGACCTGCAAATCGTGGTCGCAACGGTGGCGTTCGGGATGGGGATCAACAAGCCCAACGTGCGCTTTGTGGTGCATTTCGACATTCCGCGCAATATCGAATCCTACTATCAGGAAACCGGCCGCGCCGGGCGTGATGGTCTGCCTGCGGAAGCGATGCTGTTTTACGACCCGGCGGATATGGCGTGGCTGCGCCGCTGTCTGGAAGAGAAACCGCAGGGGCAGTTGCAGGATATCGAACGCCACAAGCTTAACGCGATGGGGGCCTTCGCCGAAGCGCAAACCTGCCGCCGTCTGGTGTTACTCAACTACTTTGGTGAAGGGCGTCAGGCGCCGTGCGGCAACTGCGATATCTGCCTCGACCCGCCGAAGCAGTACGATGGCCTGATGGACGCGCGCAAAGCGCTCTCGACTATCGGACGCGTGAACCAGCGCTTTGGGATGGGCTACGTCGTTGAAGTGCTGCGCGGGGCTAACAACCAGCGTATCCGCGATATGGGTCACGACAAGCTACCGGTTTACGGCATCGGGAAAGACCAGAGCCATGAGCACTGGGTGAGTATTATCCGCCAGTTGATCCACCTCGGCTTTGCCACGCAAAATATTGCCCAGCATTCTGCGCTTCAGCTGACCGAAGCGGCGCGACCTGTCCTGCGTGGCGAGGTTGAACTGAAGCTCGCCGTTCCGCGCGTCGTCGCCCTGAAGCCGCGCGTGATGCAAAAATCCTACGGCGGTAACTACGACCGCAAGCTGTTCGCCAAGCTGCGTAAGCTGCGTAAAGCTATTGCCGATGAAGAGAACATCCCGCCATACGTGGTGTTCAACGACGCGACGCTGATCGAGATGGCCGAGCAAATGCCGCTCAGCGCCAGCGAGATGCTCAGCGTCAACGGCGTCGGCACGCGCAAGCTGGAGCGCTTCGGTAAAGAGTTTATGGCGCTCATCCGTTCCCACGCTGATGGTGATGATGAGGAGTAGTCAGCCGGGCGAAAAAGTGCCAGGATGGTGACTCACTGTATTATTTCCCCGCGAGCTAATTATGTTAATGCTATTTCTCACCGTGGCGTTAGTGCACATCGTTGCGCTGATGAGCCCAGGCCCTGATTTTTTCTTCGTGTCGCAAACGGCCGTCAGCCGCTCCCGCAAAGAGGCGATGATGGGTGTGCTCGGTATTACCATGGGCGTCATGGTCTGGGCGGCGGTTGCGCTGCTCGGTCTGAACCTGATCCTGGCGAAAATGGCGTGGCTGCATAACATCATTATGGTTGGCGGCGGTCTGTACCTGTGCTGGATGGGCTACCAGATGCTGCGCGGGGCGCTGAAGAAAGAAGAGAACAAGCCGGAAGAGCCAAAGGTTGAGCTGGCAACGGGCGGCCGTAGCTTTGTGAAAGGGCTGCTGACCAACCTGGCGAACCCGAAAGCAATTATTTACTTCGGCTCGGTATTCTCGCTGTTTGTGGGGGATAACGTCGGCGCGGGCGCGCGCTGGGGGATCTTCCTGCTGATCGTTGTGGAAACGTTCGCCTGGTTTACCGTTGTGGCAAGCCTGTTTGCCTTACCGGCGATGCGTCGCGGCTACCAGCGCATCGCGAAGTGGATCGACGGCTTCGCCGGCGCGTTGTTCGCCGGCTTCGGCATTCATCTCATCATTTCTCGCTAAGCATGACGCGCTGACGCAAGCAGCGCGCCAACCAGCATAAACAGCGAACCAAAGACTTTGTTCAGGGCCTTCATCTGCTTAGGCCCTTTGATCCACGCCGCAATTCGCTGCGCCAGCGTCGCGTAACCAATCATCACAATGATATCGACAATAATGGTGGTTGCGCCCAGCACCACGTACTGCATCACCTGTGGCTGATGCGGCACGATAAACTGCGGGAACAGGGCGGCGAGGAACACGATGCTTTTCGGGTTGGTCAGGTTAACGAACACCGCGCGCTTAAACAGGTGGCCGCGTGTTTGCGTCCGGGAGAGCGTATGCAGATCAATCGAGCCAGCGGCGCGCCACTGCTGAATGCCCAGCCAGATAAGATACGCTGCGCCAGCCCATTTCAGCACCTCGAAGGCCAGCACCGAACGGGAGAACAGCGTGCCCAGACCAATCCCCACCAGCACAATATGAATGCCAAGCCCGGTCTGTAAACCGGCGATTGACGCCACCGCGCCGCGATAGCCGTGATTAATTGAGGTGGTCATGGTGTTGATTGCGCCCGAGCCAGGTGAAAGGCTGAGGATGATGGATGTCAGCAGGTAGGCGAACCACCACTCGAAGGTCATTTGAAACTCCCGGATCGTCTGTTTTTATGCCACAATACGCTATTGTTGAGTCATTTTGTGACCGGTGACGAAAAAAACGATATTCCCTGAATTACGGGGGGTGGAAACCCAATGTTTCAGCAGAAAAAGGACTGGGAAACACGAGAAAACGCATTTGCTGCTTTCTCCATGGGGCCGCTGACCGATTTCTGGCGCCAGCGTGAGGAAGATGAGTTTATGGGCGTCGGGGAAATCCCGGTACGCTTCGTTCGTTTCCGTGATGAAAAAAATGACCGGGTGATTGTGGTCTGCCCCGGGCGCATCGAAAGCTATATCAAATATGCCGAGCTGGCGTATGACCTGTTCCATCTGGGCTTTGATGTGTTAATTATCGACCATCGCGGGCAGGGGCTTTCCGGCCGGATGTTGCCGGATACCCATCGCGGCCACGTGGATAACTTCAGCGATTACGTCGACGATCTGGCCGCGTTCTGGCAGCAGGAAGTGCAGCCCGGGCCGTGGCGCAAGCGTTATATTCTTGCCCACTCCATGGGGGGCGCGATCTCGACGTTGTTTTTGCAGCGCCATAAGCACCAGTGCGACGCCATTGCGCTGACCGCGCCGATGTACGGCATTGTGATACGTTTTCCTGACTGGATGGTGCGCCATCTTCTCGACTGGGCTGAGGGCCATCAGCGCATTCGAGAAGGCTATGCCATCGGAACAGGACGCTGGCGGGCGTTACCGTTTGCCATCAACGTGTTAACCCACAGTCGGCAGCGTTATCGGCGCAACCTGCGTTTTTATGCCGATGAACCGCGTCTGCGGGTCGGCGGCCCCACCTGGCACTGGGTGCGGGAAGGTATTCATGCCGGTGAACAGGTGCTGGCAGGCGTAGGCGATGATGACACGCCGACGCTCCTGATCCAGGCGGAAGAAGAGCGTGTGGTGGATAACCGCATGCATGACCGCTATTGTGAACTTCGCGCCGCTGCGGGCCATCCCTGTGAAGGGGGTAAACCGCTGGTCATCAACGGTGCGTACCATGAGATCCTTTTTGAAAAGGACGCTATGCGCTCAGTCGCGCTCAACGCCATTGTTGAATTTTTCAACAGGCATAACTGATTATTGTTTTCCACCAGAGGTTGAAATCCCTATGTACCAGGTTGTTGCATCTGATTTAGATGGCACGCTGCTTTCCCCCGACCACACCCTGTCGCCTTATGCGAAAGAGACCCTAAAACTCCTGACTGCCCGTGGCGTGAACTTCGTGTTCGCCACCGGTCGCCACCACGTGGACGTGGGGCAGATCCGCGATAACCTGGAGATCAAGTCGTACATGATCACCTCTAACGGTGCGCGCGTACATGACACGGACGGCAACCTGATTTTTACCCATAATCTCGATCGTGACATCGCCACTGATTTGTTCGGCATTGTGCATAACAACCCGGATATCGTGACTAACGTTTACCGCGACGACGAGTGGTTTATGAACCGTCATCGCCCGGACGAAATGCGTTTCTTCAAGGAAGCCGTCTTCAACTACTCCCTGTATGAGCCGGGTTTGCTGGATCCTGAAGGGATCAGCAAGGTGTTCTTTACCTGCGAAAGTCACGAAGCGCTGCTTCCGCTGGAGCAGGCGATCAACGCCCGCTGGGGCGACCGCGTGAACGTGAGCTTCTCCACGCTGACCTGTCTGGAAGTGATGGCGGGCGGGGTGTCCAAAGGTCACGCGCTGGAAGCGGTCGCGAAGCGTCTGGGCTTTGATCTGAAAGACTGTATCGCCTTTGGCGATGGCATGAACGATGCCGAGATGCTCTCCATGGCGGGTAAAGGCTGCATCATGCAGAACGCGCATCAGCGCCTGAAAGATCTGCACCCGGAGCTGGAAGTGATTGGCACGAACGCAGACAACGCGGTACCTAAGTATTTGCGCAAACTGTTCCTTGAATAATCTTCATTTGATTGTTTATTGTTCAGATGTCAACTAAAGAGTTCGCTACAATGCCTCTCCTTCTTTCTGAGAGACAAGCATTGTGGCGCTACTCATTATCACGACTATCCTGTGGGCCTTCTCCTTTAGTCTGATTGGCGAATACCTTGCCGGATCGGTCGACAGCTACTTTTCGGTGCTGATGCGCGTGGGGCTGGCGGCACTGGTGTTCCTGCCGTTCCTGCGTACCCGCGGGCAATCGCTAAAAACCATTCTGCTGTACATGCTGGTAGGCGCGATGCAGCTCGGCATCATGTACCTGTTCAGCTTCCGGGCTTACGTCTACCTGTCCGTCTCGGAATTTCTGCTCTTTACCGTGCTCACGCCGCTCTATATCACGCTGATTTACGACCTGCTCAGCAGGCGCCGCCTGCGCTGGGGATATCTGCTGAGCGCGGCGCTGGCAGTCATTGGCGCGGCGATAATTCGCTATGACAAGGTGAGCGATCACTTCTGGACCGGGCTGATGTTCGTCCAGCTCGCTAATATCAGCTTTGCCATCGGGATGGTGGGTTACAAACGCCTGATGGAGACCCGCCCGATGCCGCAGCATAACGCGTTTGCGTGGTTCTATATGGGCGCGGCGATTGTCGCGATTGCGGCATGGTTTATGCTCGGCAACCCGCAAAAGCTGCCGACCACCCCCGTGCAGTGGAGCGTTCTGGTCTGGCTGGGCGTGGTGGCCTCGGGGCTGGGCTATTTTATGTGGAACTACGGCGCGACGCAGGTGGACGCCGGAACGCTGGGCATTATGAATAATATGCACGTTCCGGCAGGGCTGCTGGTAAACCTGGCTATCTGGCACCAACAGCCGCACTGGCCAACGTTCATTACAGGCGCGCTGGTGATCCTGGCCTCACTGTGGGTGCATCGTAAGTGGGTCGCTCCGCGCTCTTCACAAACGGCAGATGATCGCAGGCGTGATTGCGCGCTGAGCGAATAAACGCTTCCGTAATTGGCTGACGTTGCTCGCCATCGCGCACGGCGGCGTACAGCCGGCTCCACAGTCCTTCACCCAGGGTTTTGGTGACCACCAGACCCTGGCGTTCAACCGTCTCGACCACCCAGTGCGGCAGCGCCGCAATTCCCATTCTGGCCGCCACCATCTGAATTAACAGCAGCGTGTTATCCACGCTTTTCAGCTGTGGGCTGATGCCTGCGGGTTGCAGGAAATGGCGCCAGATATCCAGACGACTGCGCTGTACCGGGTAAATCAGCAGCGTCTCCGTTGCCAGATCTTCCGGCGTGATACGCGTTTTGGCGGCCAGCGGATGGTCCGGGGCCAGCACCAGACGCACCTCAAAATCAAACATTGGCGAATAGTGCAGACCGCTGCGTGGCAGAATATCTGAGGTCATCACCAGATCCAGCTCACCCTGCTGAAGCGACGGCTGCGGATCAAACGTGACGCCGGATTTGAAGTCCATCTCTACCTGCGGCCACTTCTGGCGGAAGTTCTCAAGCGCGGGGGTCAGCCACTGAATACAGCTGTGACACTCAATGGCGATGCGCAGGGTGGTCTGCTGCGGCTCGTTGCAGGACTGCAACGCGCTGGCAATCTGCGGCAGCACCTGGTTCGCCAGCTGAAGCAAAATTTCGCCCTGCGGCGTAAAGCGCAAAGGCTGGCTCTTACGCACAAAAAGACGAAAGCCGAGGCGTTGTTCCAGATCGCTGAACTGGTGAGAAAGGGCAGACTGAGTCTGGTGCAGCGTGGCCGCTGCCGCCGCAAGAGAACCGCAGTTCCGCAACGCTTGTAGCGTTTTCAGGTGTTTAATCTCGATCATGAAAGTCCTTCACTTCGGCATGAACATTTTGCGCTTGAGGAATATACAGTACCTGCCAATTATAGAAGTGTAAACATCTGGACGTCTAAATAACGAATTTCTACAAGGGGTATGCCATGACAATCCGCACTCACACTCTCGGTTTCCCTCGCGTTGGTCTGCGTCGCGAGCTGAAAAAAGCGCAAGAAAGCTACTGGGCGGGTAACGCCACCCGCGAAGAACTGCTGGCGGTGGGACGCGAGCTGCGCGCGCGTCACTGGGATCAGCAAAAACAGGCGGGCGTAGACCTGCTGCCGGTGGGCGATTTCGCCTGGTACGACCATGTTCTGACCACCAGCCTGCTGCTTGGCAACGTGCCGGCTCGTCATCAGAACAACGATGGATCGGTGGATATCGATACCCTGTTCCGCATCGGCCGTGGCCGCGCGCCAACGGGTGAGCCAGCGGCAGCGGCGGAAATGACCAAGTGGTTTAACACCAACTATCACTATATGGTGCCGGAGTTCGTTAAGGGCCAGCAGTTCAAACTGACCTGGACCCAGCTTCTGGATGAAGTGGACGAAGCGCTGGCGCTGGGTCACCAGGTGAAACCCGTGCTGCTGGGGCCGGTCACCTACCTGTGGCTGGGCAAAGTGAAAGGTGAGCAGTTCGACCGCCTCAGCCTGCTGAACGATATTCTGCCGGTTTATAAGCAGGTGCTGATTGAGCTGGGTAAGCGCGGTATTCAGTGGGTGCAAATCGATGAACCGGCGCTGGTGCTTGAGCTGCCGCAGGCGTGGCTGGATGCCTTCAAACCGGCGTATGACGCGCTCACGGGCCAGGTGAAGCTGCTGCTGACCACCTATTTCGAGGGCGTAACGCCTAACCTCGACACCATTACTGCGCTGCCGGTTCAGGGTCTGCACGTTGATCTCGTTCACGGCAAAGACGATGTGGCAGAGTTGCACAAGCGTCTGCCTGCGGAGTGGCTGCTCTCTGCCGGTCTGGTGAATGGTCGTAACGTCTGGCGTGCCGATCTCACCGAGAAATATGCACAAATTAAGGACATTGTCGGTAAACGTGAATTGTGGGTAGCCTCTTCCTGTTCCTTGCTGCACAGCCCGATCGACCTGAGCGTAGAGACCCGACTCGACGCTGAGGTGAAAAGCTGGTTTGCCTTTGCCCTGCAAAAGTGTGAGGAGCTGGCTCTACTGCGCGACGCGTTGAACAGCGGCGACACGGCTGCGATTACCCACTGGAGCGCTCCGATCCAGGCGCGCCGTCACTCGACGCGCGTGCATAACCCGGCGGTGGAAAAACGTCTGGCGGCCATCACTGCCCGGGACAGCCAGCGCCAGAGCCCGTATGAAGTGCGCGCCGAAGCCCAGCGTGCGCGCTTTAACCTGCCCGCGTGGCCGACCACAACCATCGGCTCCTTCCCGCAGACTACCGAGATCCGCGGCCTGCGCCTGGACTTCAAAAAGGGCAATCTGGATGCGAATCACTACCGCACCGGCATTGCGGAACACATCAAACAGGCGATCGTCGAGCAGGAACGTCTGGGTCTGGACGTGCTGGTGCACGGCGAGGCCGAGCGTAACGATATGGTGGAATACTTCGGTGAACACCTGGACGGCTTTGTCTTTACCCAGAACGGCTGGGTGCAAAGCTACGGCTCCCGCTGCGTGAAGCCGCCGGTGGTGATCGGCGACGTCAGCCGCCCGGAAGCGATCACCGTGGAGTGGGCGAAGTATGCCCAGTCTCTGACCGACAAACCGGTAAAAGGCATGCTGACGGGGCCGGTGACCATTCTCTGCTGGTCGTTCCCGCGTGAAGATGTATCCCGGGAAACCATCGCCAAACAGATCGCCCTGGCGCTGCGTGATGAAGTGGCGGATCTGGAAGCGGCGGGGATTGGCATCATTCAGATCGACGAACCGGCGCTGCGTGAAGGGTTGCCGCTGCGTCGCAGCGACTGGGATGCTTACTTACAGTGGGGCGTGGAGGCTTTCCGCCTCAACGCGGCCGTCGCGAAGGACGACACGCAGATCCACACCCACATGTGTTACTGCGAATTTAACGACAGCATGGACTCCATTGCCGCGCTCGACGCCGATGTGATCACCATCGAGACCTCGCGTTCAGACATGGAGCTGCTGGAGTCGTTCGAAGAGTTCGACTACCCGAACGAAATCGGGCCGGGCGTGTATGACATTCACTCCCCCAGAATCCCTACCACTGCGGAAATCAAAACGGCAATTTCCAAAATGCTCTCCCGTATTCCGAAAGAAAAGCTTTGGGTCAATCCGGACTGCGGTCTAAAAACCAGAGGTATTGCTGAAACAGTACCCAGCTTGGAAAACATGGTAGAAGCTGCAAAAGCTTGCCGATAAGCTATTTCCCATTCTGAAAAGTGCTCTTTATAGTGTAACCAAATTGCAAAACAGCGGCAATCCGTTTTCTTCGGATCGCCGCTGTTTTGTTTGCTGTTATTTTATGGCAATACCGTGCAAAGTCGCCAGACGCTATTTGTGTGGTATTGCCTTATGTTAACGTTTGATTGTCTTAGATGTCGTTCCGCAGAATGTCGTCCAGAGATTCCCGCTTCACTGCCAGTCTGTCTTCGCCGCCCTTTACAAAAACGACTGCCGGCTTCTGGAGGCGGTTATAGTTCGATGCCATGGAATAATTATAGGCACCAGTTGCACAAACCGCAATAATATCGCCTACTTCGCAAGGCTGAATCTCCATATTTTCGCCGATCAGGTC
>OKSK01000391.1_pt1 | contig 27439 bp, 22 predicted proteins | sample 1606301 | NCBI WGS metagenome assembly OKSK01 (sample SAMEA3879557, study PRJEB24766) | human gut metagenome | biome: human-associated habitat; feature: feces | place: USA | collected 1985/1987
TTCTTTTGCATTGGAGAATCATTACGAAAAGACTTCCGGTGCATTGAGTTTCTTTGGTTATAGGAGCTATAATTGCGTATTTTGTTAGTGGACTAAAGTTTATGTATAGTACGTGGCTATTTTGTTCTGCTATAGTCGCTATTATTTTATTTATATTGATTAGCTATAGAACGATAAAAGATAAGCCGGAGAAATTACTTGTCAGGCTGGTTTTTGTTTCTTCTATTACTATGTTATTTGTTTCTCCAATTGGTCATATTAGTTGGGATATTGATTCACATTTTAAATTTGCAATAAGTTCTTCGTCTGTTGCACATATAGGTTTATCAGAACCAGAGTTAGAAGTCTTGACTAATGGGGGGAATTTTATTCAGAATACAGACACTTATGCTCAAAATATTGAAAAGATTAATACTTTAAACAAGAATAGTGATGCAATAATAAAATATATAGATCATAATATTTCTTTGACGGCATTGCCTAGTGGAGTTGTGATTGCCTTGCTAAGATTGTTTGGAGCAAACTTTTTTGTGATATATAAATTTGGACAAATTCCAATAGTATTAGTATATTCATTATGTTGTTATTTTGCCATGAAACGATTACATAGTGGAAAAATGATATTAGCTGTTGTGGCTATGTTTCCAACATCTTTATTTATAGCAAGCAATTATTCTTATGATACATGGGTTATTGGATTTGTCATGATTGGAATGGCGTATTTTGTGGGCAACTGTCAGGAAGAAGGTGTGGTTTCGACAAAAGATACGGTCATTATGGTTATAGCATTTGCAATAGCAATAATTCCAAAGCAAATTTATTTAGCATTTTTGATAATTCCATTTTTGATGAAACGGAACAAAATTGAGAATAAGAAAAAATATTATAGCATTTGCTCTATGGCCTTTGTAATTATGTTATTTGATTTGCTATTGAAAACCATTTTTGAAACTTCAAAAGGCGGTGATGTAAGAGGTGGTGCAGGTGTTAATCCAACTGAACAGATATTGTATATTATTCATAACCCAGTAGAATATACACGTACGTTATTAAATTTTTTGAAAGACTATTTGTCAATTAGAAATATGAATGGGTTTATTGATCACTTTGCATATCTGGGAATTGGTACAACAACAGTTGCTATAATAGTATTTGCATTTTTGGTTTTTACAACATTAACAGATAAACGTGAATACGACGTTAAGGCATATTCGAAAATAGTTTATATATATGATATTTTGATGTTTTTTGGAACAGTAGTTTTGATAGCTACATCACTGTACATTGCATATACAGAAGTTGGTTCAAATACAATAGCTGGATGTCAATCAAGATATATAACACCATTGATTTATCCATTATTTGCCGTTTTGGGTGGTAGTGGAATCAGGTTGAAATTTGATTATAGAGTATATAATTATATTGTAATGATAATTATGCAAAGCGTTTCAATGTGGTGCATATATCAGTATATTTTAATCAAAATGTTATAGGGAGGAAAAATGATAAAACATGAGTTTGTGATTTGTGCATATAAAGAAAGTAAATATTTAGAAGATTGCATAATTTCATTGAAAAAACAGAAAAAAAAATCAAATATTAAGTTAGCAACATCAACACCGAACAACTATATTGAAAATTTATGTAATAAATATCAGATTGAAATGTTCGTTAATAAAGGTGAAAAGGGAATTGCGGGAGATTGGAATTTTGCATATTCATGCTCTGATGCGCAATATATAACAATAGCACATCAGGATGATATTTATAGAGAAAATTATTCAACTGAAATTATAAATACATTTGATAAATATCCACATGCTTTAATCGCGTTTTCAGATTACTCGGAGCTCATTAATGGAAATTTTTCTGACAATGGGTTTAATTTGAAACTGAAAAGGATAATGTTAAAGAATTTAAGGAATCATGACAAGGCATACAGAATTAAAAATAAGAGAAGTGCTATAAGACTTGGAAATGCAATTTGCTGTCCTTCTGTTACATATTCAAAGGAAGCTTTATGTGATTATGAACCGTTATTTAAAACAGGTTTTAGAAGTAATGTTGATTGGGAAACATGGGAAAGAATATCTAGAGCAGAGGGGGAGTTTTTATATTGTAATGAAATATTAATGGCACACAGAATTCATGAAGAGTCGGAAACATCAGCAGTAATAGGAGATAATTTAAGAAGTAAAGAGGATTATGAGATGTTTTTAAAATTTTGGAATAGACCGGTTGCAAAGGTCTTAACAAAAATATATTCTCTTAGTGAAAAAGAAAACAATGTATAGAAAGTAAGGTGTAGATATGAATCGGCTATTAATAGTAATCCCAGCGTATAATGAGGAAGAAAGTATAGAAGAAGTTGTGAATAATATTAAAGAAAATTATTCACAATTTGATTATGTTATTGTAAATGATGGCTCAAAGGATAGCACATACTCAGTTTGTGAAAAAAATAAATATAATATAATTGATTTGCCAATAAATCTTGGATTGGCAGGAGGATTTCAGGCGGGAGCAAAATATGCTTATTTAAAAGGTTACGATTGCTTTATTCAGTTTGACGCAGATGGACAGCATTTACCTGAATATATCGAAAAAATGCTAAAGAAGCTTGATGAAGGCTATGATATTGTTATTGGTTCAAGATTTGTGGATGAAAAAAAGCCTATTTCTGCTAGAATGTTGGGAAGCAGACTTATATCCACAGCGATAAAACTGACAACTGGAGTAAAAATAAATGATCCAACATCTGGTATGAGATTATATAGCAGAAAATGTATTAAGGAATTTGCACAGGAAATTAATTATGGACCAGAACCGGATACGATATCATATTTGATAAAAAATGGAGCAAAGGTTGCTGAAGTGCAGGTTGAAATGAAGGAGCGTGTTGCAGGAACAAGTTATTTGAATTTTGCAAGATCCATTTCTTATATGTTTAGAATGTTAATGTCTATATTGTTTGTACAGAATTTTAGAAAAAGATAGGGAGGATATAGAGTATGTCAACATCATTGAGAGTTATTTTATTTGTTGCGTCATTATGTGTTTTTTTCTTTATAATGAAGAAAATAAAGAAAGCAAAACTAAAAATTGAATATGCTTTATTTTGGATTGTATCAAGTATTTTATTATTAATTTTAAGTATTTTTCCTCAAATTGCATATTTTTTTGCAGATATATGCGGAATAAAAAGCCCGGTAAATTTTATATTTCTATTTTCAATAATGGTACTTTTTGTTCATAATTTTTATTTGACTTTAAGAATTTCCAATTTAGATAATATGATAAACAGTCTTACCGAAGAAATTGCAGTGAGAAATTATTATAAGAAAGAAGAGGAAAATGAAAGTAAATAAACTATTAACAATAGCGTGTCATAAATATGTTAGTAGTGAGACCTCTGAAAAAAATAATTTTGTTTGGAATATGATTGGAAGCATGATATTTGCGGCAGCATCAATGATATTATCTTTATTGATAATTAGAATAGTTGGTGAAGATGATGGAGGAATTTTTGCCATAGCAATAACAGTAGCGCAGATGCTTGCTTTTATAGAGTATTATGAAACAAGGACATTTCAGGTTACAGATACTAAAAGCACTTTTGAATTTGGACATTACAAGGCAGTAAAATATATTTTATTTGTTGTGTCGGTTGTTGTTAGTATCGTTTATTCGATATTGACAGCTAAATCAAATATATATAAGTGCATCGTTATTTTATTGATGTGTATTTATAGATTTGTTGATGCATATGCAGATTTATACGAGGGAGCATTTCAAAAAGATGGTCGTTTAGATTTAACAGGAAAATCTCAAGCATTTAGAACGGTTATGTCAGTTACTGTAATGTTAGTAGTTCTTATTATTACGAAAAATATGATTTTAGCTATATCGTTGTCAATTCTTATTGCAATACTTGGTTTGATTATTTTTGATGTAATGCCGATGAAAACATTTAGAAATATAGCTGTTATCTGGAATGAGAAATATATTTTGGGTATTCTCAAGAATTGTTTTCCTTTATTTATAGGTTCTTTTTTATGGTCATATATTTTAAGTGCTAGTCGAATAGCAATAGATGCAAAAATGGCATCAAACTATTCAGCATATTTTCAGACATTATTTATGCCTGTTTCTATTGTAAACCTATTTGCAACTTTTGTTATGAAGCCCGCGTTAACTAAATTAGCAGACGAATATGCTTCAGATTACAAGAAACCATTTATTGTTTCAATATCAAAAATATCAGTAATAATAGTAGGCTTTACTATAATTTGTATAATTGGGGCTTGGATTTTAGGAATTCCTGTATTACAGATTTTAACGGGTTCAGAATTAATACAATATAAGATGGTATTGATTTTACTTATGTTTGCGGGTGGAATTAATGCGTTATCTTATTTTGGTTATTATGTTTTAACTGTGATGCGAAAATCAGGAATGATAATTATAGGATATATAGTTTCTGCTATAGTTGCGAAATTGGCAAATGAATACTTAGTGGCTAGATATGGAATAAAAGGTGGCGCATACGGTTTTCTCACTTCTGTAATGGTGTTGTTTTTAATATTTTATTTTTGTATAATCTATACAATTTTAAAAAAGAACAAAAAAATATTAAGAAAAAGTTAAGAAAAAGTTGAAAAAAATACAAGATTATAATATAATACTCCTTGTTTCTTTATATATAAATAAGGGGTATTTTATTATGCGAAAGATAAAAAACGAATTATGTAATAATAGACGTTTGTTAAGTGTAGTTTTAGCTATAATAGACGTGGCTTTTATTGCGTTATTATTAATTGGCTTATGTATGGGAATATTCGGAAAACATACATATAATTTTTCAATTGAATATGGAGAAGAGCATTCAAATAAAAACTATGCCCAAATGTATTATGCGCCCAGTGTTAAGAAAATGACAGAAGAGGATAGTATTAATGCATATTTTGAAAATAAAAAAGCGAATTTCAAAATAAAAATGGGTCTGGCAGAAATCAACAATAATTTATTTAGAGTTGATCCTATAAATACATTAGAGGTATATTCGATTAAGAGTATTACACTTTCTGATTTTTGGGGAAATTCCATAGAAGTATCTGGTTCGAAACTAGAAAAATACATATCATCTCGTAAGGATGTTGAGTATGAGGTACATGATGATGGCTTGTATATTACTGCACTTACTCAGGATAATATGTTTATTTTGTCACAAAAACTAAATTATAAGGTAGTTAAACTGTTTTTGAATAGACAATTAGTATTGTTTTATATAGGCACGTTTTGTTATTTGCTATTTGGTATTTTGCAATTTGTATTATTGTGTCAGAATAATGATGATAAGAAACATAGTAGGATTTTTAATTTCCTGTCTGCTTTCATAACATATATATTAACTGCATTAGGTGGAGCATTGCTATATGGTTTTTGGTATATGCAGAAAAATTTTAAAGATGTGCCAATAGGACAGATAATATATCATTTAAATACACCTTTGGAAGGAACAAATACTTCATCATTCAGTGTGATATTTATTTCCATTATTTTGATTATTATAATATGCGTTTTAATGGTTACATTTGGATTATTGATATTCAGAAAAAAGAAAAATAAGTGGATATATAAATTTTGGATGTCGCTTTTAGGGTGTATAGCAATTGGATATTCAATTATATTGTGTTGTTTCCATTTTGATATCATATCGTATTTAAAATATACAAAGCAGGATTCAACGATATATGAAGATAATTATGTTGATGGAAGAGATGTAGCAATTACATTCCCAAAGGAAAAAAGAAATCTGATATATATTTTTTTAGAATCTATGGAAATGACATATTCAGATCAGAGCGTTGGTGGTGCTATGAGTGAAAATTATATTCCGGAGCTTACACAAATTTCATTGGAGAATGAAAATTTTGGAATATATGGAAAATTGAATGGTGCGTATACGACTTCGGGCGCGACTTTTACAATGGGTGGATTGGTTGCACAGACATCCGGTGTACCAATTAATGAGAACTTAATAAGTAATGATACCTTAAATTCAAAGTGGGAATCAGATAATAATTATGTTCCAGGTGTTTGGGCTATAGGAGATGTCCTGAAAGGAGAAGGATACAATCAGGAATTTTTGATTGGTTCAGATAAGAAATTTGCTGGACGTTCATCGTATTTTCACGGACACGGAAACTATGATATTTTTGATTATTATACTGCAATTGATAGAGGCTACATAGATGATGATTATATGGTTTGGTGGGGATATGAAGATGAAAAATTATTTGAATATGCAAAAAATGAATTAAATAATTTAGCTTCTAAAGATGAACCGTTTAATCTTACAATGTTAACAGTAGATACGCATTTTACAGATGGCTATGTATGTGAATTATGTCAGAATCAATATGATGAACAATATAGTAATGTTATTGCATGTTCAAGCAGGCAAGTTTCCGAATTCCTGGATTGGATTAAACAACAGGATTTTTATGATAATACAACAGTTGTTATTTCCGGAGATCATCTTACAATGGATTCTGATTATATAGAAAGACAAAATGCAACAGATTTTAATAGAAGAACATATTTTACAATTGTTAATGGCGCAGCGGTTAATGAAAAACCATGTGTTGAAAGAGAATATACAACTTTGGACTTGTATCCAACAACATTGGCAGCTTTAGGGGTTCAAATAGAGGGAAATAGACTTGGATTAGGAACTAACCTTTATTCTGGAGAGGATACTTTGATTGAAAAATATGGTCTGGACTATATAAATGTTGAATTATTGAAAGATTCTCAATTATATAGGAAGAAATTGCTTTATGGTAAAACTAAATAAAATAGGTAAAAAGTCTTTAAACGTTGTCTTTCTTGTTGTGATAAAATATGAAATACTAGCATTTCCTGATACATATTATGAGTTGATAATTAACTTGTTGCAATCCGTCGAATTATAAAAAATCTTAAGAAAATATAAAAAGGTAACTCTTTAAACGTCTTTTCTTATGTGATAAACTATATTTTAGATTTATTACAAAAGGAAAGGCGTTTTAAGATGAAAAAAGTAGTAGCACTGTTGTTGACGCTTTCTATGCTGATTTCGGCAAACACTTTTGTTTTTGCTGATTCTGCAGAGACAGGTAATAGTACGGAGAGCTATCAACAACAAGATAATAGTGAAAATCAGATAGTTACATATTTATCTGTTGCAGATCCATCTGTTAAAAAGGGAGATGCTGTAAGGATAATTGTTGGATTAGCGGATGGCATTGATCAATCAAATGCTAGATTAACAGTTGAAAATACCGATTTAAATCAGTCATTTGAAATAAGTGGAGAGATGACGGAGGATGGAAACCTGATATTTGAATCAAGTGATCTGGTTTCAGGCTGTTATACAGTTAAGTCTCTCGAAACTGACGGGTATTCAGTAGACTTTGAAGCTATTGGAATTAATTCACAGTTTGGAATTGATACTGTTGTAATGGATTTGAATGCTGATGCATATGCGGAGGATTCAGATAATAGCAATTCAGATAATGAAAATACGGGCAGTGAAGTGTATGATGCAGTAGTAATAAATCCGGATGAAACATCAACACAAGCTGCGGGGAATACAATTAGCGAGGCTATTGCAGCAGCGGCTGATGTACAGCAGAATAATCTCTTTAGAGCTAGTTCGGCAGTGAATGTTGTTCTTGATCCGGGGCATGGCGGCAACGATGGTGGAGCACAGGCAAGTTATGGTGGAAAGACCTATTTAGAAAAAACACTTAATTTGAAGATTGCACAGTATTGCAAGGAAGAACTTAGTAAATACAAACGTGTAAACGTATATATGACAAGAAATGATGATCATTATGTAGCTCTTGAAGATAGAGTAAACTATGCTAAGTCAGTAGGAGCAAGTGTATTTGTTTCAATTCATAATAATTCGACAACCAGCTCGAGTGTTCATGGCGCAACAGTTTATTATCCTAATTCCAGCTTAAATGCAAATATTGGTGCACAGGGGGGAGCATTAGCAAACGAGGTTCTTAAACAGTTAGTCGCATTAGGACTGGCAAATGATGGAACGCGTATCAGAAATTCTGAGAGTGGAGATACCTATACAGATGGATCTATTTGTGATTACTATAGTGTAATAAGAAATAGTAAAAAGGCCGGTTTCCCGGGAATTATTATTGAACATGCGTATATAAGTAATCAAAGTGACGCGACTAATTACCTTGGATCGGAGACAGCTTTAAAAAAACTTGGCATCGCAGATGCACAGGGAATTGTTAATTATTTTGGATTAAAACAAGAAGACTATCACCTTATATTTGACGCATCATATTATTTGAATAATAATCCTGATGTGAAGAATAATTGGGGAAATACTGCAGAAGCTGCACTGCAACATTTTATTAAATATGGCATGGCTGAAGGTCGTCGTGGTAATGAAATTTTTGATGTGCATTTTTATAAGGATAATAATATAGATTTGCAAAATGCTTTTGGAGATAATTGGTATTTATATTATCAGCATTATCTAGAAAATGGAATACGAGAGGGACGTCAGGCAAGTGAGAATTTTGATGTTATAAGTTACAAAACAAGATATAGGGACTTACAAAGTGCGTTTGGTGATGATTATGAGGGTTATGTAGACCATTACATATCATATGGTATAAATGAAGAACGTGATGCGTCACCACTTAGATATAAAGTGGATTTTGTTGATAATGGTCAGATTGTTGAGTCACAGAATGTTTTGTGTATGAGAGGGGCGAAAGCTCCGGAAATAACAAAGACCGGGTATGTATTATCGTGGGATAAGGCATATAATAAGATTGCTTCAGATACTACAGTTAATGCGGTATGGACTCCGGTTACAGTAAAATTAAATTTCGATGCAGCAGGAGGTAATCTTACAAATACAAGCAAGAATATTACATATGGCGGCACATATGGCGATTTGGAATCTCCTGAAAGAGATGGTTATACATTTACCGGCTGGTATACAGCAGCTAACGGTGGAACACAGATTACTAAAGATACAAAAGTAGAGGTTACATCTGATCAGACTATCTATGCACACTGGACAGCAAACAGCTACGCAGTTACATTTAATGCTGATGGTGGAACAGTTACTGCTAATACAAAAACTGTTATTTTTGGAAATGCATATGGTGAATTACCTACACCGACAAGAAACGGATATACATTTGCAGGCTGGTGGACGGCTGTAGACAGTGGAGAACAGATAAGTTTTAACAGTGCAGTAAAAACAGCTTCTGATCATGTTCTGTATGCACATTGGGTATTAAACAGTGTATCAGTATCATACCAGACACATGTAGCAAATATCGGATGGCAGAATGGTGTGTCAAACGGAGCTATGGCGGGAACCGTAGGCAGAGGACTGCAGCTTGAGGCAATAAAAATAAATGTAAAATCAGATGCAGACATTGGTGTGATCTATACAACACATGTGAAAAATGACGGATGGCTTGGAAACTCGTTCAATGGAGAACAGAGTGGAACAACCGGCCAGAATAAGCATGTGGAAGCATTGATGCTAAAACTTACCGGTAAAGATGCTGATAAGTATGATATATACTACAGAGTACATGCACAGAACTATGGCTGGTTAGCCTGGGCAAAAAACGGAGAGGCAGCAGGAACCTCAGGATATGCATATAGACTTGAGGCAATCCAGATAGTTGTAACGGCAAAGGGAGATATGGCTCCTACAGTATTTTATGGAGGATACACATCTAATAACGCAAAAGCGTATATATCAAAAACCAGTACTGTTCCGATAATCAACACAAATGCATCGGTAAGATATCAGAGCCACGTAAGTAATATCGGATGGCAGAGTGCAGTGGAAAACGGAAGTCTCAGTGGAACAACAGGCAGAAATCTTGGACTTGAAGCAATAAAGATAGATCTTGACGGGCAGCCGTGTTCAGGAGGAATAAAATACCAGACACATGTACAGAATATCGGCTGGCAGAATACGGTGATGGATGGTGCACTTGCAGGAACGACAGGCAGAGCTCTGAATGTAGAGGCAATAAATATGTCTCTGACGGGAGAAATGGCAAATCAATACGATATCTATTACAGAGTACATGCACAAAATTACGGATGGCTTGGATGGGCAAAGAATGGACAGAATGCAGGAACATCCGGACAAAACCTTCATTTAGAGGCATTGCAGATAGTATTAGTGAAGAAAGGACAGTCAGCACCTGGCAACAATTATGGTGGAATAATTTCTAAAAATACAATGGCATATATTGCCAGATAAATTAATAAAAAAGAAACTGATACAGATAATTTGTATTAGTTTCTTTTTTTGTTTTAAATAAAATGCATATGTGATAAAATAGAACTATAAACAGGATATAGGTAATATGCCGTGGGTTTCAGGGGGAAACATTACAGGTACGACAGGACGAAAACTGAGAATTGAAGGAATTAATATCAATTTATCTCAGGATACTGTACATTCATTAACCGGTACTATCATGTATAGAACGCATGTGCAGGATATAGGATGGACTGGATGGAAAACTTTGGGGCAATATTCTGGAACCTCAGGTAGGGCTAAGCAGGTAGAAGCCATTGAGATAAAGCTTACAGGTCAGTTAGCAACATTTTATAATATATACTACAGTTCGCATATAGAGAATTATGGATGGTTAGGTTGGGCTTCAAATGGGCAGACATCAGGCTCAACTGGTATTAGTTATAGAGTAGAGGCTCTAAGGATTAATTTGGTAAGAAAGGGGGCACCTGCACCTGGAAGTGTTGCAAATTATTATAAAAATAAGCCCGTATATACACCAAAACCGGCAGCATTAGATGTAATGTCTCAGAACGCACAGGTAAGAGCCAGTTCTACAAGATGGCTTATTATGACAGACACATCTGCATGTCAGGTGGGCGTTTATAGTGGAAGCTATGGTAATTGGAGTCGAGTTGCATTGTGGTCATGTGGACCGGGAAAGCCTTCTACGCCTACAGTAAAGGGTGAGTTTACAATTTATGGAAGAGGTAAATCTTTTGGTAGCAGGTCTTATACATGTTGGTATTATACGCAGTTTTATGGAAACTATTTGTTCCATTCAGTGCTTTATAATCGTGGTAGTATGACACATATACAAGATGGAACGCTTGGCAAACAAGTTTCTCATGGCTGTGTAAGATTGGACATTAATAATGCAAAGTGGCTGTATTATAATATTCCAAATGGAACAAAGGTTGTGATTTATTAGGTTTTATGTGGAATGAAAGTATTTGATAAACTAATGGAATTACCTATACTTAGGATTTTTAATCCATTCTACAAGAAGTACAAAGAGATGCTATTGTATTTATTTTTTGGTGGATTGAGCTTTATTGTGAGCATAGCTACATATGCATGTTTTAATGTTGGTATGGGAATAAATGAGCTTATTGCCAATATTCTTTCTTGGATTATTACAGTTATGTTTGCATTTCTAACGAATCGTGTCTGGGTATTTCAGTCACCGACTGATAGTGTGCAGGCATTTATAAAGCAGATGTTTGTGTTTTATTCAGGGCGAGTGATTACACTGGTTGTTGAGGAAGCTATATTGCTTGTGTTTATCACATGGCTTGGGTTTAATAGTATTCTGATTAAGGTGATTGCGCAGGTTATTGTTATTGTGCTGAATTATGTGATTAGTAAGCTGGTTGTGTTTAAGGAAAGGTCATAACATGCAAACCAACACCACACGAGATAAAACAATTGATTTCATAAAGGGTATCCTTATTTTATTTGTGATTTTAGGTCACACTACATTGGGCCTGACAGACATGTATTCATTTGATGATACAATGAATGGTATTGCAAATGTTATATACAGCTTTCACATGCCTTGCTTTATCGCAGTTTCAGGCTTCTTATACAGTGAATATGTAGGGAATGCTTCACAAGGCATTTTTAGCCGGATAGGTCATAAAGCATTTAATATCCTGCTGCCTTACGTGATGATTTCAGTTATTTACTGGATTATTAAATTTGCCCTTTCAAATTTGATAAGGGAGCCGGTTGCCGTTAGCAGCCTGATAAGCATACCGTGGAAGCCGATAGAGTTTTTATGGTATTTATACGCACTATTTCTCGTATATTGTGTGGCGTATATGGCTGATTATGTGTTTGCGAGGCTTCTGCCACATTTTAATTATAAAATGGAGCTTTTATTTGTGCTGTTTTTAATAATTGCTTTGACATGCTATGGCAGCTTTCACTATGAGGGCTTTAACTACATAGCCGGCTTTCAGATGTACTTTTATCTGGGATGCCTGATTAAGAAGTGGCTTGATAAACTGGATAATAGATATGCTGTGCTGAGCCTTGCCGTTATGAGTGTGCTTGTGGAGGCGTCCGGCATAGTATTACAGGATGACATGAGCAGCAATCCCATTTTCAGCAGTCTGTTTGAGCGGTTTACCGCCTGTATAGTGACAGTATTTATATTTGCAGTAAGCTATTTTTTATCAGGGTATTGTGATTTCCCTAAATGGTTACAGACTATCGGCCGTGACAGCATGCCGTTTTATGCGATGAATGTGATATTTGTAGGTGGAATCAGGATTATATTGGACAGGGCTGGTATAACCAATATGGCGCTGCAGTGTATATGCGGATTTGCAGGAAGCACTGCTATATGCTGGATATTGTATGAGTGTATCATAAAGAAAATCGTGTTTATCGATTTTATATTCTACCCGTGCAAACAGCTTTATATCAGAAAATGACAAATAGGAATCAGGGTGTTGCTTTTTAATACTAATCCGCTATACTATATAGTGTTTGTTGAAGAAAAATATCAAAATGAATAGTTTTAATAGAAAAGGAAACACCATGAAATTTATTAAAATCTCTGCATTTGCAATAGTCCTCCTATTGCTCATGCAAATAGCATCAAAGGCATTTATTGCCATTGACAGCAGCGATATTGAAAACATATATGGCTTTTACGCAGAGCCAAAGAACAGCCTTGATATGGTCATGATTGGACCAAGTGAGGTATACACGGGCTATGCGCCGGCTCTGGCGTGGGAGGAGTATGGCCTTAAATCGTGCAATCTTTCAATAGGAGCTGTGCCATGCAATATGTACAAGTCAATTGTCACGGAGATTACGAAGAGACAGAAGCCGAAGCTTCTTGTGATCAGTGCTGCAGCATTTAGTCAGGGCAATTGGAATCTGACTGATGAGGTTTATCTGAGAAAGTGGATTGACAATATGCCTATGTCACAGAACAAGCTTGACACGGTAAAGACTATTCCTAAAAATATCAATAAGGATGATGAAAAGGTGAAGGATAACATATCGGATACCCTTTATTTTCCATTGGAGAAGTATCATGGCAACTGGAAGGACCCTGAGGCGGTGTATACCTCATTTGTCACTCGTGCCTATATGAGGCTCAGTGGTGGAGGCTATCTGAAGGGCTTTTATTCAAAAACAGGCATCACCGGAGGCCGTGACAATCTGGCAAATATCGGACAGCCTACTAAAGAAGCCTATGTGTTGACTGATGAATGCAGAGCATACCTTAAGGAGCTGCTTTCGTACTGCAATAAGCTTGGCATAGAGCATGTGATGTTGCTGCAGCCACCTCATGAGACACAGGCAGCTGACAAGTCGGGTCTTGAGCAGATTGAAAGTATAACGAAGGAGTATGGATACGATTTTCTTGACCTGAGTACTGATTATGAGAGCATTGCAGGGATAGATGATTCACATGACTTCGCTGATTTTGAGCACCTGAATGCTTATGGTGCCAAAAAGCTTACGGCATATATTGGCGATATGGCTGTGAATCAATATGGTATAAAGTCTGATACGGCAAAATCAGAGCTTTCAAGATGGAAAAAGTCTGTGAAGAGGACTAAAAAAGCTCTGAAAATGGCAAGAGAATATACTGACAGAGGAGAGGCACAGGTGGTTGGAGAGTATGAGGCAGCCAAATAAGTGAAGCTGCCGGGAAATTAAGCGTTGCAGAATGGTATTATTTAGTGGCATTTGATTCTGGCTTTGATGAGCCTTATGCCTTCCCATACCATCTCGTCACGCATCAGTACAAGCAGCACCATATAGACTATAAATCCGGTCACAATCATAATCATTGTGTGCATGAAGCTGACTGACAGCCTTGCATCCATGAGCAGCAGTACTATAAGCATACAGACTGCTGATATGAGATATTTCCACGATAGAGAAAATATTTTTGGGATGCTAAGCTCATTTCGTATGAAGTAAAGCTGTACGGCAGTTATTATTACCTCCGAGATGACAGAGGCTATGGCTGCACCGTATGAATAGAGCTGATGTATGAGAATCATATTCATGACAAAATTGGCTGCGGCTCCGATACATACTGAGCGTGTCAGCAGGCTTTCACGCTTGGTTGTTACCAGGTACTGTATACCGATTACATTGCTTAAGCCGATGATTGGAAGCAGTGTAGCCATTATCATGATGAGATAGGGCACCTTTTCATATCCCGGACCAAAAAACCATGGCGAGAAATTGCGTGCGATGCCTATCAGGCCAAAGCACAGGGCAAGACCTATAAACCAGACGAATTGAAAGCTCTTATAAAGGAGGGCTTTTACTTCGTCTTTTTTATTTTCACTGAAGGCTCTTCCTATTCTTGGAAGCATCACAGTACCGAGTGAGGTTACAAGCATGAGAACCATTTTGGATATCTTGTTGGCCTGCTCATAGTAGCCGTTTTCTGTCATGCTGCCGGTTATGTTGTTGAGCATGGTTTTGTCAAGCGCTGTGTATATGGTTGTCGCTATAGTTGGTACAAATAGTGTAAGAGTAGCCCTTAGATGAGAGAATGGCTTAAGCTCCTTAAGCTTTGGTATGTCAACATATTGAGGCAGGTAAAACCATATAGATATATTGGCAAAAAGCTCTAATAGACATATTCCTGCCACATATATGAGCAAATCACTCTCTGAGCGTACGGCGATGAAGATAAAAGCAATGTTTATGATTTTAAAAATCACGTTTCGACCGACTATTTTGCCAAATTCCTCAAGTCCCTGAAACAGCCAGGAGATATCAGAAGCAACTGATATCAGGTACACGGCTTCAATCAATAGCAGGTGCTTTTTGAGCGGTGAGTGCGGAAAGGCAAGTGTGAATACCATATATGCGCACAGACACACAATCACGCTGATGACGGATAGAAGCTCAATCTCCCAGAAGGTTTTTGTGCGTTTTGCTCTGTCCTCCTGCAGGTATGATATTTCCCTGTTTCCGTAGTTTACAGTGCCCAGTGCGGCAAACATGATAAAGTATGATACCAGTGAGTAGGTATAGCTGTATGCACCTATTCCGTCTGCCTTAAGCACCCTCGAGAGGTACGGCGCTGTGATAAGCGGTGTGATCAGTGTGAGTATCTGGTAGCTCACATTATATATGTAGTTTAGTTTTATACTCTTGTTTTTTTGTGTTTTATTTTTCATGCAGATATCATATCACATATTGACTTATTTTGGCTATGCAGTTATTATATAAAAATCGCAAATTAACATTACTATCAACTTACACGTATAAATTACGACAGGGGCTAAAGCCTGTCACATAGGTGGAGAAATGGATAATATTATAATACGAAGCAGGAAAGAGGAGTTTAAGGAGCTTGTTTTATACACGGTTTTTGGCAATATGACCTTTGTGATCAGCATAGGTGCATATGCCATTTTTAATGTATTCTTTGGTATCAATGAGCTGATTGCGAACGCGCTGGCATGGATGTTTGCTGTTCTATTTTCATATGTTACCAACAAGAAGTGGGTGTTTAAGGTTGCAACGCCCACAAAGACGGCATTTTTAGTACAGATGTTTGCTTTTTTCAGTGGCAGATTCATCACGCTGGTTATTGAAGAGACTATTATATTTATTTTTATCACGCTTCTTGACTATCCCAGCATGTGGGTGAAGCTGACAGCACAGGTTGTTGTGGTTGTGCTCAACTATGTGATAAGCAAGCTGTTTGTTTTCAAAAATCGCTAAATGTGGTATATTTAATAAAATAATAAGAACTATAATAGTGTGTGTATGGTATAATAAAGCGTAAATTAAAATGCAGTTTATGAGAAGTTGATTTACATAGGGATATAGAAGCTGCTTTTTGCAGTGTGGGACAGAAGGAGAAAATCCTGTATGAGTAATAGACTTGATATGAAAAAAGATACAAATAATCGAAAAGACATAACAAAATACGATGGTCCTGAGAAGCCGGACGCATACATGGGCAATGACAAGCAATGGGTTTTCAGGGCATTGGTTCTTGCTTTTGTTGATATGTGTATTATTGCAATCTCATTCTTTTTCGCTTTGATGATCAGGTTTGAGTTTTCATATTCACATATTCCGCTTTCATTTCTTGAGGGCTATCTGCACATTGTGCCATTGTTTATGGTGATTTCACTTGTGGTGTTTTATATTTTCAGACTTTACCACAGTATATGGCGCTTTGCGAGCATCAATGAATTTATGCATATTATTGGTGCCTTTCTGGTGCTTACAGTTGTGAGCGTTATCATTCATGAGGTGTATGAGATTAAGATGCCGTATGCCTTCTGGATTATCGGACTGATGCTCAGCTTTGCACTTTGTACAGCATGCCGTTTTGCGTACAGATTTATCAGGACAGGTCAGAAGATGCTTGAGCAGAGAGGCTCCGCAAACGGTGATGAGAAGGTCATGATTATAGGAGCCGGAAATGCGGGCAGGATGCTGATCAGGGAGCTTATCATGAGCTCACATCTGCACACAAAGGCCTGCTGTATCATAGATGACAATCCGGCAAAGCTTGGGCGCTTTATAGACGGCGTGCCTATTGTAGGCAACCGAAATGACATTCCTGAGATGGTTGAGAAGTATGATATTACAAAGATTGTGTATGCTGTCCCATCCACATCCGGTAAGGACAGGAAGGATATACTCAATATTTGTAAGGACACAGGCTGTGATGTGTCTGTGGTTCCGGGAATCTATCAGATGGTGGACGGAAGAGTGTCGGTTTCCAATCTGCGTCCGGTAAGCATTGAGGATTTGCTGGGCAGAGATCCGGTTGTTGTGGATAATGACGGTATTCATTCATTTTTGCAGGGCAAGGTGGTAATGGTCACAGGTGGCGGTGGCTCAATCGGTAGTGAGCTTTGCCGTCAGATAGCCAGGGAGGATCCGAAGCTTCTTATCATTTTTGATATTTACGAGAATAATGCATACGATATACAGCAGGAGCTGAAGCGCAAATATCCTTATGTAAGGGTGGAGACGCTGATCGGCTCGGTGCGCAATACTAACAGGCTGCACTATGTATTCCAGACATATCACCCTGAGATTATTTATCATGCGGCAGCACATAAGCATGTACCGCTGATGGAGGAAAGCCCAAATGAGGCAATAAAAAACAATGTGCTTGGCACATTAAAGCTCTCAAGGATTGCAGCAGAGTACCATGTGAAGAAGTTCGTGCTTATATCTACGGATAAGGCGGTTAATCCAACCAATATCATGGGTGCATCTAAGCGTCTGTGTGAGATGGTTATACAGATGATGAACAGGCAGACTGAGACTGATTTTGTAGCGGTACGTTTTGGAAACGTGCTTGGCAGTAATGGTAGTGTTATCCCGCTGTTTAAGAAGCAGATAGAGGATGGCGGTCCTGTTACGGTGACGGACAAGCGTATTATCAGGTATTTTATGACAATTCCGGAGGCCGTGGCGCTTGTGCTGCAGGCAGGGCTCTATGCTCACGGAGGCGAGATTTTCGTGCTCGACATGGGCGAGCCGGTCAAGATTGATGATATGGCAAGAAACCTTATCAGGCTTTCAGGACTGGAGCCTGATGTGGATATTCAGATTGTATACACAGGCCTGCGTCCGGGCGAGAAGCTCTACGAGGAGATGCTGATGAGCGAGGAAGGCCTTAAAGAGACTCCGAACAAGCTGATTCATGTGGGTGAGCCTATTGAGATGGATGATGAGCTCTTTGAGAAGCAGCTTGAGATGCTCGAGAAGGCATGCACCTCGGAAGCAAAGGATATCAAGCAGATAGTGGCCTCTGTGGTAAAGACATATCATCCTGACCTGGAGGACTAAATATCTTTTGAAGCTCATAATATAGACTGTAAAAGCCGGATGTTTGGCATATTTTATGCCGGAAGCGAGGAACATAACTATGGAAAAGAGACAGATTTCATTTTCACCACCTGATATAACAGAGGCAGAGGTGTCAGCTGTTGCTGATGCACTGCGAAGCGGTTGGATTACAACAGGTCCAAGAACCAAGGAGTTTGAGAAGAGGATTGCTAAGCTATGCGGCACGGATAAGGCTGTAGCTCTTGGCTCTGCTACTGCGTGTCTTGAGTCGATACTCAGATTTCTAGGAATAGGTGCAGGTGATGAGGTCATCACAAGCGCATACACATATACTGCATCTGCAAGCCCTGCTGTGCATGTAGGTGCAACGCTTAAGTTTATAGACGTAGCACCTGATTCATTTGAGATGGATTACGATGCCCTGGAAGCTGCTATTACAGAAAAGACAAAGGTTATCGTGCCGGTTGATATTGCAGGTGTGCCTTGCGATTATGACAGGATTTTTGATATTGTGGAGAGAAAGAAGGCTCTTTTTCATCCGTCAAATGATGTGCAGAGGGCAATCGGACGTGTGATTGTGGCGGCTGACTCAGCTCATGCTTTTGGTGCTTCTTACATGAGAGCAAGTGAGCGGATTATGTGTGGCAATGTAGCTGATTTTACAAGTTTTTCATTCCATGCGGTCAAGAATCTGACCACAGCAGAGGGAGGAGCACTCACCTGGAGACCTATAGAGGGCTTTGATGATGAGTATATCTACAAGCAGTTTATGCTGCTTTCACTCCACGGACAGACGAAGGATGCTTTCCACAAGAATGGTCTGGGCAACTGGGAGTATGATATTGTGGCTCCTTCGTATAAGTGCAATATGACTGATATCCAGGCTGCTATTGGTCTGGTACAGCTTGACAGATATGAGGGGCTTCTCAAGAGGCGCCGTGATATTATAGAGCGCTATGACGAGGCATTTAAGCCGCTTGGTCTCTTGACTGTGCCTCATTTTACAGACAGGCATACATCGAGCGGACATCTGTATCTGCTTCGCATACCGGGCATCGGCGTGGACAGGCGCAATGCGCTTATAGTGCAGATGGCGGAGCGAGGTATCGCCACAAATGTGCATTTCAAGCCGCTTCCGATGATGACAGCATATAAGAATATGGGCTTTGATATAGCCGATTTTCCAAACGCTTATCATCAGTATGAGAATGAGATTACACTTCCTCTCAACACAAAGCTTAGCGATGAGGATGTGGAGTATATAATTAATAATTTATTGGAGATTTTACATGAGTAGATGGAGAACATGGGGAGAGATTCCTACATTCATGAAAAATGATTTTACACTTAAATATTACAGGCATCTGAGCAGAAAGAGGACAAGCATGGTATTCAAACGCATTTTTGATGTGATTATGTCCGCTGTTCTTCTTGTGCTGCTTTCGCCTGTCATACTGGTCCTTGCTGTCTGGATAAAGGTGGATAGCAGAGGACCTGTTTTTTTCAGACAGGAGCGTATCACACAGTATGGCAGGAAGTTTCGCATATTCAAGTTCAGAACCATGGTGAATGACGCTGACAAAAAGGGCTCACTCGTGACTGTTGGTGGCGATTCAAGAATCACAAGAGTCGGCGCTGTCATCAGAAAGTACAGGCTTGATGAGATTCCGCAGCTCATAAATGTGCTATGTGGTGATATGAGCTTTGTTGGCACAAGACCTGAGGTGGAGAAGTATGTCATGGCATATACACCTGCGATGATGGCGACGCTTCTGATGCCTGCCGGAATCACCAGTGAGGCAAGCATCAGGTACAAGGATGAGGACAGGCTTCTTGAGGCTTCTGATGATGTGGATTACACATATATCCACAAGGTGCTGCCGGGCAAGATGAGGTACAATCTTAAGTATCTTAAGAGATTTTCACTGATAAATGATATTAGACTGTGCATAGAGACTGTGCTTGCGGTAATACATTAGTCTGCTTGTCTGGGAGGATGATACTTATGAATAAAGTCAAATTTTCAGTATTACTGTCAATTTATTACAAGGAAAAGCCTGAGTATTTCAGGGAGTGTATGGAAAGCATATATTCACAGACTGTTTTACCGGACGAGATAGTGCTGGTGGAGGATGGTCGGCTGACAGATGAGCTTTATGAGGCAATCAGAGATTATGAATGCAGACCTTCGGAAATAAATTTTGTTACGGTAAAGCTTGAAAAAAACAACGGGCTCGGTCTTGCACTTGCTGAAGGCATAAAGCATTGCTCTAATGAGCTTGTGGCCAGAATGGATACGGATGATATATGTGTGCCTGACAGGTTTGAGAGACAGCTGGATGCTTTTTCGGAAAATCCGGGGTTTGATATCATAGGCGGCTACATCAGCGAGTTTTCCGATGATATGCATAATATTATATCAGAGAGGACAGTGCCTCTCGGAAATTATGTGATAAAGCAGTATCAGAGAAAGCGCGATGCGTTCAATCACATGACTGTGATGTACAAAAGATCTGCGGTGCTTGCTGCGGGCAATTATCAGGACTGTCTGCTTATGGAGGATTCTCTTCTTTGGGCGAATATGATCAGAAATCACTGTCGTATGGCAAATATAGGTGAGACTCTTGTGTATGCCAGAACCGGTGATGATATGCTAAGGAGGCGTGGCGGCTTTGATTATTTCCTTAAATACAAAGCCGGAAGAAAACGTATTTTAAAGACAGGGACCATAAGCGCAGCCGATTATTTTGTTACGATTTCGGCACAGCTTGTTGTCTGTATGATGCCACTTTGGATGAGGAGCCTTGTGTTTAAAAAAATATTAAGGAACTAAAACTTTTCAAATGCACGTTAATGTGGTAAAATCGGTATAGTTAACATTAATAGGCTTATTTACTAGCTGATACAGGAGGTTAATATAAATGGATTTTAGAGCGGAGTACGAGAAATGGTGTACAGACCCATATTTTGATGAGGCTACAAAGGCAGAGCTTAAGGCTATCGCAGGTGATGATAAGGAGATAGAGGACAGATTCTATCGCACACTTGAGTTTGGTACAGCAGGTCTTCGTGGTGTAATAGGAGCCGGCACCAACAGGATGAATATATACACAGTCCGTCAGGCTACACAGGGACTGGCAAATTACATACTTTCACAGGGAGAGGACGCAGTAAAGAGAGGTGTTGCAATCGCACATGACTCACGTAATATGCATGATGAGTTCACAGATGCCACAGCACTCTGTCTTGCAGCTAACGGAATCAAGACATATGTATTCCCACAGCTCGCACCTGTTCCGGAGCTTTCATACGCAGTAAGGACACTCGGTACAATAGCCGGTGTTGTTATCACAGCAAGCCACAATCCTCGTGAGTACAATGGATACAAGGTATACTGGGAGGATGGTGCACAGGTTACTCCACCTCATGATACAAGCATCATGGCTGAGGTGGCAAAGGTTACATCGTTTGACCAGGTAAAGACTATGGACAAGGCTGCTGCTATTGAGGCAGGCCTTTACAATGTCATCTCTGATGAGGTTGAGGAGGGATATTTCGGAGAACTCCGCAAGCTTTCTATCCATCCGGAGATTATCAAGGCTATGGCAAAGGATATCAAGATCGTTTACACACCACTCCACGGCACAGGTCTTCGCCCTGTACAGAGAGTGCTTAAGGATATGGGCTTTGAGAATGTATACATTGAGCCAAGCCAGGCAGTGCCTGATGGCAATTTCCCTACATGTCCTTATCCAAATCCTGAGAATCCTGATGCATGGAAGCTTGCACTTGAGCTGGCAAAGGAAAAGGATGCTGATATTGTTTTAGCAACTGACCCTGATGCCGACAGACTCGGTGTATACTGCAAGGATACAAAGACAGGTGAGTATGTGACATTTACAGGAAATATGTCAGCTATGCTTATCGGTGAGTACATTTTAAGCCAGAAGAGCGCTAATGGTACTCTGCCTGAGAATCCTGCATTTGTTGAGTCAATTGTTTCAACAGATATGGGTAAGGCAATTGCGGCAGCATATGGCGTAAAGCATATCGAGGTTTTAACAGGCTTCAAGTATATCGGTGAGCAGATGCTCAAATTCGAAAAGACCGGCTGCAACAACTATGTATTCGGTATGGAGGAGAGCTACGGATGCTTACCTGGCACATATGCAAGGGACAAGGATGCTCCTGCAGCAGTTTGCATGCTGTGTGAGGTGGCTGCCTTCTACAAGTCACAGGGCAAGACACTCTGGGATGGCATGATTGACATGTACGAGAAGTACGGCTACTACAGAGAGGGCATTTCCACAATGACCTTAAAGGGCATTGATGGTGCTGCACAGATAAATGAGATTATGACAAAGGCACGTGCCGCTGAGCCAAAGAAATTTGGTGATTATCAGGTGCTTGCTATCCGTGATTACAAGAATGACACAAGAAAAGATATGACAACAGGAAAGGTCGAGCCGACAGGTCTTCCTTCTTCCAATGTACTTTACTACGAACTTAACGATAACGCTTGGTGCTGTGTACGCCCTTCTGGTACAGAGCCTAAGATTAAATTCTATTTCGGAGTTAAAGGAGTGTCTCTTGAAGATTCACAGGCTAAGCTTGATGCTTTGTCAGCTGAGGTTCTCGGACAGTTTGAATAAAGACTATGATGAAAATATACATTTGCCCGGATTGTGGCTGGATACGGATGGTTTCAAGAAGGAAAGAGGTTGAATGCTTCAAGTGTGGCAGGCCGCAGATGCGTCTGACGAATCTGGAGTTTGGAAAGTATACCAATATGTCAGAGAAGGAACGTCAGGACTACGCAGACGCGTGGCTTTACATTCATAGGAAAAAGGAAAAATAACATGGCAAAGAAGAGAAGAAGAAAAAAGAGAAGAAGTGGACGTAAGAAGATTATACTCTTTGTATTTGAAATCCTGCTGCTGTTAATTGTTCTGTTAGTGGTTTGGGCTTATAATAAGACACTCGGACAGGTTAAATATGAGGATGCGCTGACAAATAGTGAGGCCGGAATCAATGAGGAGATTGATGAGGATGTTCTTGCCAATATGCATGGATATCTCAATGTAGCGTTGTTTGGTCTGGACAACAGAAGTAATGGTTCATACGATGAGGGGCATTCCGATTGTATCATGATTGCTAGTCTGAATTATGATACTAAGGAGGTTCAGCTTGTTTCTGTCTACAGAGATACGTATCTGCCTATAGGCAATGGAAAGTTTGCAAAGGCAAATGCCGCTTATGCAAATGGTGGGGCAAAGAGAGCAGTAGCTATGCTTAATTCAAATTTGGATTTGAATATAACCAAGTATGTCTGTGTTGACTGGAAGGCTCTTGTAGATGCTATAGATGATATCGGTGGCCTTGATCTTGAGATTACTAATGCGGAGATGAAGGAAATCAATTATCTGATTCCTGAGGTTGATTATACTACAGGATATAATACTCCTTATCTTGAGGGGGATGGTATGCAGCATCTTGATGGAACTCAGGCTACATGCTATGCACGTATCAGAAGCACCTCAGGTGATGATTTCTTAAGGGCATCCCGTCAGAGAATTGTGCTTCAGGCTATGCTTGACAAGGCTAAACAGTCAGATTTAGGCTCTCTAACAGAGATGTGTAAGGATATTATGAGTCAGATAAGTACTAATTTTACAGCTAAAGAGATTATCCAGTATGCAACAGCTGTTACAAAATATCAGATGAAGGAGACAACAGGCTTCCCATTTGAGCTGACTACAATGAATCTGTCAACTACTGGCGATACCGTAATTCCTATAGACCTGGCACAGAATGTTTCTAAGCTTCATCAGTTCCTGTTTAATGAGACTGATTACCAGCCAACAGAGACAGTTCAGACAGTAAGTGATAAGATTGCTAAAAAGACAGGTGTTACATCTAAGACTTCAGCATTTGATCTCACGCAGTACAATGATACTGTTGGCTCTGATGGAACAGAAGGGGCAAAGAAAAAAAATAAGGACAAGCAGGATGCCCTGAAAAAGAGCCAGTCAGAATCTGAAAACGGTTCAGAAGAAAAATCATCATCAGATGGTTCGGATGATTAAATAATTAAAGTTAGCTATTAGGGAGATTATTTATTATGAAACCGGAAATCAAAGAAAAAATCACGGCAACAAACCAGAAATACTTAAAGAAATTCTTAACAGAGGAAGCTCCGGCTAAGCTTGAGAGCCAGCTTGAGCACATGGACTGGTCATACCTTGATATGATTCACAACAAGGAGCAGCAGAGAGGCACATTTTCACCGCTTGCTGCTATGGAGCTTTCAGAGATAGAGGCAAATAAGGACAAATACCTTGCAACAGGTTTTGATGCTGTCAAGAATGGCAAGGTCGGTGCAATTCTTCTTGCCGGTGGACAGGGTACACGTCTTGGCTTTGACAAGGCTAAGGGCATGTTCAATATCGGAAAGACAAAGGAACTCTACATCTTTGAGCAGCTTGTCGCAAACCTCATGAAGGTTACAAATCAGACCGGTACATGGGTGCCTCTGTATGTTATGACAAGCGAGATAAATGATAGCATGACAAGAGAGTTCTTTGAAGAGCACGACTATTTTGGATACAACAAGGATTATGTGAAGTTTTTCGTGCAGGAGATGGTTCCGGCAGTTGATTTTGATGGAAATCTGCTCATGAAATCTGAGGATTCACTTGCCATGTCACCAAACGGAAACGGTGGATGGTTCAAGTCACTCATCAATGCCGGTCTTGACAAGGATTTGAAGTACAAGGGTGTTGAGTGGCTCAATGTATTTGCTGTGGACAATGTGCTTCAGCAGATTGCAGATCCTGTATTTGTAGGTGCTACAATCGAGTCCGGCTGTGTCAGCGGCTCTAAGGTGGTCAGAAAATGTGATCCATATGAGAGAGTTGGTGCTATGTGTCTTGAGAATGGCAAGCCTTCAATTGTCGAGTATTACGAGCTTACTCCTGAGATGGCAGAGGCAAAGAACGAGAATGGTTCATTGCAGTATGGCTTTGGTGTTATCTTAAACTATTTATTCCGCGTGGACAAGCTCATGGCTATCGCAGAGAAGAGTCTTCCGCTTCATGTGGTAGAGAAGAAGGTACCTTACATTGATGAGAATGGTACAGAGCACAAGCCTGAGACTCCGAATGCATACAAGTTCGAGACACTCATCCTCGATATGGTATACATGATGGACAATAGCCTGCCATTTGAGGTAGACAGAGAGAAGGAGTTTGCACCTGTAAAGAATGCGACAGGTACAGATTCGGTTGAAACAGCGAGAGCTCTTCTTGAGAAGAACGGAATTGAAATTTAATATATGATTTATGGTAACTGTTCATTGGCAGGGATGTATTGATATTCTGCAATTTCTATTTATCGCAGACTTAGAGGTGCATCTGCCGATGAGCAGTTATTTTTATTTTTATAATCGCATAGTGGCCTGCAATGGGGAACATAGGCTATAAATAGTTAACTGATTTATGAAAAAATAAATAATCCCGTCACAAATTAAACACAGATTGACAGTATACTTCTAATTGTAAACGAAAGGAGAAATTATTATGGATAACAATTATAGAAATATGAATGATACAAATAATACAAATAATACTAACAGTACAAATAATGTAAATTTCACAATGTCGGGTAATCCTTACAATCCGGATGAGTCACAGAAGGCTGCACAGACTAATAATACATCAGCTGAAAGCTATTCACAGAGCTACAATCCATATTCGCAGGCTTCTGCAGCAGGACAGCCAAATGTAAATCAATCATATGCAAATCAGCCTTATTCTAATCAGTCGTATAATTCAGGCACAAATAATAATGCATATGGCGGCACATCAGCAGGTTCGACAGACAATTCATATAGCCGCCGGATGAATATGAATGGTCAGGCATACCAGCAGACTGTAAAGCCTAAGAAACAGAGAGCACCTAGAAAGCCTGGTGCATTTGGACCATTTGCAGCAAAGACAGTAGCTGCAGCTCTTATCTTCGGACTCGTCGGAGGCGGAGTTTTCACAGGAGTAAGCTATATTGGCACGAGAGCTATTTCAAATTCTTCTACTGCAAGTGCAAAGCTTACCACTACAACATCCGGTGGGACTAAGCAGACATCCTCAGGGGATGCAAAGGATATGACAGATGTATCATCTGTTGTCGATGAGGTTATGCCTAGCATCGTTGCTATCACAAATACAGGAACAGTCACCTACAACAGCTTTTTCGGAAGGCAGTCACAGCAGTCTCAGAGCTGTGGCTCAGGAATTATTGTGAGTGAGGATGATGATTATCTTTATATTGCTACAAACAATCATGTTGTGGCAGATTCAGAGGAGCTCACAGTACAGTTTGATGATGATTCTGTGGTAAAGGCAGAAATCAGAGGAACAGATCCGGATGACGATCTTGCAGTTGTACGTGTAAAGAAAGCAGACCTTGGAAAAGATACTTACTCAAATATCAAGATTGCTACAATCGGAGATTCTGATAGTGTAGCTGTTGGAAGTCCTGCAATTGCTATCGGTAATGCACTTGGATACGGACAGTCTGTCACAACAGGTATAGTAAGTGCACTTAACAGAACTGTTACTACACAGGATTCACAGACAGGTGAGACTGTTACCAACAACAAGCTTATCCAGACCGATGCAGCCATAAACCCTGGAAACAGTGGTGGAGCACTCTTAAATGAAAATGGCGAGGTTATCGGTATAAACTCTGTAAAATATTCTTCAACTGAGGTTGAGGGTATCGGATATGCAATTCCTATGTCAGTTGCAAAGCCTATTATTGAGAGCCTTATCCAGAATGGAAAATATACTAATGAGAATCAGGCATACCTTGGTATCAAGGGTGGTGATGTTTCATCTGAGATGGTAGCCTACGGCTTCCCACAGGGTGTGTATGTTTCATCTGTTTCAGCTGGTTCAGGTGCCGCAAATGCCGGCTTACAGGAGGGAGATATCATCACTGCTGTTGACAGCACAAAGATTTCTTCTATGACAGAGCTGCAGTCAGCGTTAAAGAGCTACAAGGCCGGAGATAAGGTTACTCTTACTGTTGCCCGTCAGAGTGGCAGACAGTACGAAGAGAGCAAGGTTGAAGTAACCTTAAGCTCTGCGAAGGATGTCCAGCAGTAATTCCGGCGCGTTTTCTCCTCACCCCTGCGTCCATGCAGGGGTGTTTCTGCGTTGTGCGCCTAGCGGCGCACGTTTCTAACGGGTTAAAGTCCCGAAT
>OKSK01000537.1_pt1 | contig 21935 bp, 24 predicted proteins | sample 1606301 | NCBI WGS metagenome assembly OKSK01 (sample SAMEA3879557, study PRJEB24766) | human gut metagenome | biome: human-associated habitat; feature: feces | place: USA | collected 1985/1987
TTATTTGCAATCTGTTGGCTATCGGCGTCTTCCGGGCATGTTCGGCATCTTCATGTTGCCGCCGGCTACGGCCTTCATCATCTTGCGGGTATCCTCGAACTGTTTCATCAGGCGGTTCACGTCGGCCATCGTCGTGCCGCTGCCCTTGGCGATGCGTTCGCGGCGGCGTGCGTTGATGATTTCGGGATGCTCGCGCTCGGCCGGGGTCATCGACGAGACGATCGCCTCGGTTTGCTTGAACACGTCGTCCGGGATGTCCACGTTCTTGAGCATCTTGCCTACGCCGGGAAGCATTCCCGCGAGGTCTTTCAGGTTGCCCATCTTTTTGATCTGCTGGATCTGCCCGATGAAATCGTTGAAGTTGAACTGGTTCTTGACCAGTTTTTTCTTCAGGCGGCGCGCCTCCTCTTCGTCGAACTGCTCCTGCGCACGCTCCACCAGCGATACGACGTCGCCCATGCCGAGGATACGGGAGGCAATACGATCCGGATGGAACGGCTCCAGCGCTTCGGTTTTCTCGCCCACGCCGAGGAACTTAATTGGCTTACCGGTAATATGACGAATAGACAGCGCCGCACCGCCGCGGGCATCGCCGTCGACTTTGGTCAGCACCACGCCGGTTAACGGCAGGGCTTCGTTAAACGCTTTTGCGGTGTTTGCCGCATCCTGACCGGTCATGGCGTCAACAACAAACAGGGTCTCTACTGGATTGATAGAGGCATGAACCTGCTTGATTTCGTCCATCATCGCTTCGTCAACGTGCAGTCGACCGGCGGTATCCACCAGCAGCACGTCGTAGAATTTCAGCTTCGCCTCTTTCAGCGCCGCGTTAACGATGTCGACAGGCTTCTGGGCCACGTCGGACGGGAAGAAGTCCACGCCAACCTGCTCGGCCAGCGTTTCCAGCTGTTTGATCGCCGCCGGGCGATACACGTCCGCCGACACCATCAGCACCTTTTTCTTGTGCTTTTCGCGCAGGAATTTCCCCAGCTTACCGACGCTGGTGGTTTTACCCGCACCTTGCAGACCCGCCATCAGCACGACGGCTGGCGGCTGAGCCGCCAGGTTAAGCACCTGGTTCTCTTCGCCCATCGCCGAAACCAGCTCGTTACGGACGATTTTGACGAACTCCTGACCCGGAGTCAGGCTCTTGTTCACTTCATGGCCAACCGCTTTCTCTTTCACGCGGTTGATAAAGTCACGCACGACCGGCAACGCGACGTCTGCTTCCAGCAGCGCCATGCGCACTTCGCGCAGCGTTTCCTTGATGTTCTCTTCGGTGAGGCGTCCACGGCCGCTGATGTTGCGCAGCGTGCGCGACAAACGATCGGTTAAATTATCAAACATTGTCTCTCGCCTGGGGTAGAAACGTTAGGTCGCCTGGGCGACACATACACAGAATTTTGCCGGAGTATAACATGAAGGCGCCTTTGTTGTTATGCAACGGTTGGAGCAGGCGTCACGTAACGTTATACTGCTTCTCTTTCTTATTAAGACAACTGTCGACGCCTATATGCCTGTTTTCGCACTGATCGCCCTTGTTGCCTACTCTGTCAGCCTCGCGCTGATCATTCCTGGCCTGCTGCAAAAAAACAGCGGCTGGCGGCGCATGGCTATTCTTTCGGCGGTGATCGCACTGATTAGCCACGCCTTTGCGCTGGAATCACGCATTCTCCCCGGCGACGGCAGCGTGCAAAATCTGAGCGTACTGAACGTCGGCTCGCTGGTCAGCCTGATGATCTGTACGGTCATGACCATTGTCGCGTCTAAAAACCGTGGCTGGCTGCTGCTGCCGATAGTCTACGCCTTTGCGCTGATCAATCTGGCGTTAGCCACGTTCATGCCCAATGAGTTTATTACTCACCTGGAAGCCACGCCGGGGATGCTGGTGCATATCGGCCTGTCGCTATTTGCCTACGCGACGCTGATCATCGCCGCCCTTTACGCCATGCAGCTCGCCTGGATTGACTACCAGCTGAAAAATAAAAAGCTGGCGTTTAACCACGAAATGCCGCCGCTGATGGTGATTGAGCGTAAGATGTTCCACATCACCCAGGTCGGCGTGGTTCTGCTGACGCTCACGCTCTGCACCGGGCTGTTTTACATGAAGAACCTGTTCAGCGTGGAGAATATCGATAAAGCGGTGCTCTCCATCATCGCGTGGTTTGTCTATATTGTCCTGTTATGGGGCCATTATCATGAAGGCTGGCGCGGTCGCCGCGTGGTCTGGTTCAACGTTGCGGGTGCGGGCATTCTCACGCTTGCCTATTTTGGTAGCCGCTTCATACAGCAATTTGCTGGCTAAGTAACAAAAGGAGTTCCCCCTGGAACACATCTCTACCACCACGCTGATCGTCATTCTGGTCATCATGGTGGTCATCTCCGCTTATTTCTCTGGCTCTGAAACCGGCATGATGACGCTGAACCGCTACCGGTTACGTCATCGCGCCAAGCAGGGTAACCGTGCCGCGCGTCGTGTCGAAAAGCTTCTACGTAAGCCGGACCGTCTGATTAGCCTGGTGCTTATCGGTAACAACCTGGTCAATATTCTCGCCTCTGCACTGGGCACCATCGTCGGGATGCGTCTGTACGGCAACGCAGGCGTGGCGATTGCCACAGGTGTGCTCACGTTTGTGGTACTGGTGTTTGCGGAAGTGCTGCCCAAAACCATCGCGGCGCTTTACCCGGAAAAAGTCGCCTACCCGAGCAGCTTCCTGTTAGCACCGCTGCTTATTCTGATGATGCCGCTGGTCTGGCTGCTGAATATGGTGACACGGGTGCTGATGCGCATGGTCGGTATAAAGGCAGACGTCACCATTAGTAGCGCGCTCAGCAAAGACGAACTGCGTACCATCGTGAACGAATCCCGCTCGCAGATCTCCCGCCGCAATCAGGACATGCTCCTGTCGGTGCTGGATCTGGAAAAGGTCAGCGTTGACGACATCATGGTGCCGCGCAATGAAATCGTCGGGATTGATATCAACGACGACTGGAAGGCCATTGTCCGCCAGCTGACGCACTCCCCGCACGGGCGTATCGTCCTCTACCGCGATTCTCTCGACGATGCCATCAGCATGCTGCGTGTGCGCGAGGCCTATCGCCTGATGACTGAGAAAAACGAGTTCACCAAAGAGGTAATGCTGCGTGCCGCCGACGAAATTTACTACGTCCCGGAAGGCACCCCACTCAGCACGCAGCTGGTGAAGTTCCAGCGCAACAAGAAGAAAGTCGGCCTGGTGGTGGATGAATACGGCGATATACAGGGGCTGGTGACGGTCGAAGATATTCTGGAAGAGATTGTCGGGGACTTTACCACCTCGATGTCGCCTTCCCTTGCGGAAGAAGTCACCCCGCAAAACGACGGGTCAGTGCTTATCGACGGCAGCGCTAACATTCGTGAAATCAATAAAGCGTTCAACTGGCATTTGCCGGAAGACGAAGCGCGGACGATGAACGGAATGATCCTGGAAGCGCTGGAAGAGATCCCGGCGGCAGGCACGCGCGTGCGTATTGAGCAGTATGATATTGATATTCTGGACGTTCAGGACAACATGATTAAGCAGGTGAAGGTCCTGCCCGTTAAACCTTTACGCGAAAGTATCGCCGAGTAATGTTGTAGGCCGGGTGAGGCGAAGCCGCCACCCGGCACTACGGGTCGGCAAATTACGCTTTAGCTTTCGCCACGGTCACCATCGCAGCGCGAATAGTACGACCGTTCAGGGTATACCCTTTCTGCATCACGCCCAGCACGTTACCCGCGGCAACGTCTTCGGATTCCACCATCGCAATGGCCTGGTGAACGTTTGGATCCAGAGGTACATCCGTATCGGCAATCACTTCAACACCGAACTTACGCACCACATCCAGCATGGATTTCAGCGTCAGCTCAATGCCTTCAATCATCGCCGCGTTATCCGGGTTAGCTTTATCCGCCACTTCCAGCGCGCGATCCAGGCTGTCGATCACCGGAAGCAGTTCGTTGACGAATTTCTCCAGCGCAAATTTGTGCGCCTTTTCAACGTCCAGCTCGGTACGACGGCGCAGGTTTTCCATTTCCGCTTTGATACGCAGTACGCCATCGCGTTCGCGATTCTGCGCTTCTACCAACTGAGCTTCCAGGTTGGCAATTTTTTCATCGCGCGGGTCCACCTGCTCAGCAGACGTGTCTGGCTCTACTGCCTCAACTTCATCGTGCTGTTCCGTGATAATTTCTTCAGGGGCTTGCCCCTCAGGCGTTTTCTGTTCTTTACTACTCATGAATTTCTCCGCGTTTTTCTGCATTCATCTCGCTAACTTCGCTTATTATGGGGATCAGTTTCCTGGATTCAAGGGAACAAGGCAGATTGTCATCATTCATCAGGCACAAGGACCTCCAGAAAATGAATAATCATTTCAGGTGTATTGGGATCGTCGGCCATCCGCGTCACCCTACCGCATTGACGACACATGAAATGTTGTATCGCTGGCTGTGTGGTAAAGGCTATGAAGTGATGGTCGAGCAGCAGATTGCCCAGGAGTTGCAGCTTAAAAGCGTCAGAACCGGCACGCTGGCGGAAATTGGCCAGCAGGCGGATCTCGCCGTGGTGGTCGGTGGCGACGGCAATATGCTGGGCGCGGCGCGAACGCTGGCTCGCTATGATATTAAGGTTATTGGTGTTAACCGTGGCAATCTCGGTTTCCTGACCGACCTCGACCCGGACAATGCGCAGCAGCAGCTGGCGGACGTGCTGGAAGGCCACTATATCAGTGAAAAAAGGTTTTTGCTGGAAGCCCAGGTGTGTCAGCAGGACTGCCAGAAGCGCATCAGCACCGCCATTAACGAGGTGGTTCTCCACCCCGGTAAAGTGGCGCACATGATCGAATTCGAAGTCTATATCGACGAAATCTTCGCTTTCTCGCAGCGGTCTGACGGGCTGATTATTTCAACCCCGACGGGGTCCACCGCCTACTCGCTTTCAGCCGGAGGTCCAATCCTTACGCCATCGCTGGATGCCATTACCCTGGTGCCGATGTTCCCGCATACGCTCTCGGCGCGTCCGCTGGTGATCAACGGCGACAGCACCATCCGCCTGCGTTTTTCTCATCGCCGCAGCGATCTGGAGATCAGCTGCGACAGTCAGATTGCGCTCCCCATTCAGGAAGGTGAAGATGTCCTCATTCGCCGCTGCGATTACCACCTGAACCTCATTCACCCAAAAGATTACAGCTATTTCAACACATTAAGCTCCAAGCTCGGCTGGTCAAAAAAATTGTTCTGATTTTGCATACAGCACTTTACTGTATATAAAACCAGTTTATACTGTATACAAACACAGTTATGGTTTTTCATACAGGAAAACAATTATGCTGGCACAACTGACCATCAGCAACTTTGCCATTGTTCGTGAGCTTGAAATCGACTTCCATAGCGGAATGACGGCGATTACCGGTGAAACCGGTGCAGGTAAATCCATTGCCATTGATGCCCTCGGCTTGTGCCTCGGTGGTCGTGCAGAGGGGGATATGGTGCGCACAGGCGCCGCCCGTGCCGATCTCTGCGCCCGCTTCTCGTTAAAAGACACACCTGCCGCCCTGCGCTGGCTGGAAGCAAACCAGCTCGAAGACGGACGTGAGTGTTTACTTCGCCGCGTCATCAGCAGCGATGGCCGCTCCCGCGGTTTTATCAATGGTACAGCGGTTCCCCTCTCCCAGCTTCGCGAGCTGGGCCAGCTGCTCATCCAGATCCATGGTCAGCATGCGCACCAGCAGTTAATCAAACCCGAACAACAGAAAGCCCTGCTTGATGGCTACGCAGGTGAGTACGCGCTTACTCAACTCATGGCGGAGCACTATCGTCAGTGGCATCAAAGCTGCCGCGAACTTGCGCAGCATCAGCAGCAAAGCCAGGAGCGTACCGCGCGCGCCGAGCTGCTGGAATATCAGCTGAAAGAGCTGAACGAATTTAACCCGCAGGCGGGTGAATTTGAGCAAATCGACGAAGAGTACAAGCGTCTGGCCAACAGCGGTCAGCTGCTCTCCACCAGCCAGACTGCCCTTAACATGCTGGCGGATGGCGAAGACGTGAATTTGCAGAGCCAGCTGTACAACGTGCGTCAGCTTGTGACCGAACTGACCGGCATGGACAATAAGCTTTCTGGCGTACTGGAAATGCTGGAAGAGGCCGCGATTCAGATTTCAGAAGCCGGGGATGAGCTGCGCCACTACTGTGAACGTCTGGATCTCGACCCGAACCGTCTGTTCGAGCTTGAGCAACGCATCTCCCGTCAGATTTCACTGGCGCGTAAGCATCACGTTACCCCGGAAGAGCTGCCGAATTACTATCAGTCTCTGCTGGAGGAACAGCAGCAGTTGGACGATCAGGCCGATTCCCTTGAAACCTTGTCTCTGGCGGTTAATCTGCATCATCAGCAGGCGCTGGAAACGGCGAAACGGCTGCACGACGTGCGGCAACACTATGCGCAGGAGCTTAGCCAGCACATTACCGACAGCATGCATACGCTGGCGATGCCGCATGGGGTGTTCACCATAGATGTTCGCTTTGAAGAGAATCACCTGACGGCGGAAGGCGCAGACCGCGTAGAATTCCGCGTCACCACCAACCCGGGCCAGCCTTTGCAGGCAATTTCGAAAGTGGCTTCCGGTGGTGAACTGTCGCGTATCGCCCTGGCCATTCAGGTGATTACCGCCCGTAAAATGGAAACCCCGGCGTTGATTTTCGATGAAGTGGATGTGGGTATCAGCGGCCCGACCGCGGCCGTTGTCGGCAAACTGCTGCGTCAGTTGGGTGAATCGACGCAAGTCATGTGTGTGACTCACCTGCCGCAGGTCGCCGGATGTGGTCATCACCACTTTATCGTCAGCAAGGAAACCGATGGTGAAATGACGGAAACGCACATGAAGCCGCTGGATAAACGCTCACGCTTGCAGGAGCTGGCACGCTTGCTCGGCGGCAGTGAAGTCACTCGCAATACCCTCGCGAATGCGAAAGAACTGCTGGCGGCATAAACTTTTTCGGGATCTCAGGGTCATACAGAACAACAAAAACGCCGCCAGACCGGTTTCAAAGTGGGGCAAGGTCTATTATCATCGGCATATTACATATGAGCCGCGTACTGCTCGGGCCCGAAAAGGAATCAAATCACTATGCGCTGTAAAACGCTGACCGCTGCCGCAGCGGTTCTTCTGATGTTGACCGCAGGCTGTTCCACTCTGGAGAAAGTGGTTTACCGTCCTGACATCAACCAGGGGAACTACCTTACCCCTAACGATGTGTCCAAAATCCGCGTGGGTATGACACAACAGCAGGTCGCTTATGCCCTGGGAACCCCGATGATGTCCGATCCGTTCGGCACAAACACCTGGTTCTATGTATTCCGCCAGCAGCCTGGTCATGAAGATGTAACCCAGCAAACCCTGACGCTGACCTTCAGCAGTGGCGGCGTGCTGACTAACATCGACAACAAGCCTGCCCTGACCAAATAATCAGGCGTCAGCAACGCAAAAAGGTGCTCAATGAGCACCTTTTTTGTGTACATTTATTTGGCTACTTACCGGATTTCTCTGCTCGCTGACGGCGCAACTCTTTCGGGTCGGCAATCAGCGGACGATAGATTTCAACCCTGTCGCCCTCTTTCAGCACATCACCGAGCTTAACCGGACGGCTATAAATGCCGACTTTATTCTTCGCCAGGTCAATATCACGGCGAAGTTCAAGAATGCCGGAGGCCCGGATAGCCGCCTCAACGGTGGCACCCTCTTCAAGCATCACGCGCTGCAAATACTGCTTCTCCGGCAGCGCATACACCACCTCAACAGCAATCTTATGCGACACTGTAAACCTCTTTGGCGCGCGTGGTGAACGCCTGAACCATATTCGAGGCCAGCTCTTTAAAGATTCGGCCAAACGCCAGTTCGATCAGCTTATTGGTAAATTCAAAATCCAGATGAAACTCAATGCGGCAGGCGTCAGCGCTCAATGGCGTAAACTTCCACCCTCCCATCAGTTTTTTAAACGGACCATCCACCAGATGCATCAAAATACTCTGATTGCTCGTCAGGGTATTGCGCGTGGTGAACGTTTTGCTGATCCCCGCTTTGGAGACATCCACGGCCGCAGTCATCTGCGTCGGGCCGGATTCCAGCACCCGGCTACCGGTGCATCCTGGAATAAATTCCGGATAGGACTGAACGTCGTTCACTAACTGATACATTTGTTCCGCGCTGTAGGGAACAAGCGCAGTACGGCTAATCTGAGGCATAGCATTTTCCATGGTCACACAACAGACAAATAATAACATTTATCACCTGTTAAAAAAACGCTAAGCCTTATCTCGTGCTAATATAGCGCGTTAGACCTCACAGGACGCAATGAGGTGACTTTTTAAAATCAGATTACCGACGGCTTTACGACACTTATGACGAAGAAAAAAGCACATAAACCTGGTTCGGCGACCATTGCGCTTAACAAGCGTGCTCGCCACGAGTATTTCATCGAAGAAGAATTCGAGGCCGGCCTTGCGTTGCAGGGCTGGGAAGTAAAATCGCTGCGTGCCGGGAAAGCCAATATCGGCGACAGCTACGTGATCCTGAAAGACGGTGAGGCCTTCCTGTTCGGCGCGAACTTTACGCCGCTGACCGTCGCCTCTTCACATTACGTTTGCGATCCTACCCGCACCCGTAAGCTGCTGCTAAACAAGCGCGAACTGGAATCCCTCTACGGACGCATCAACCGTGAAGGCTTCACAGTGGTGGCACTCTCTTTGTACTGGAAAAACGCCTGGTGCAAAGTGAAAATCGGCGTGGCGAAAGGTAAGAAACAACACGACAAGCGTACTGACCTGAAAGCACGCGAGTGGCAGCTCGACAAAGCACGTATCATGAAAAACGCAGGACGTTGATTCTGCGCGCTTATTGTACTATTCAATAAGTTAGCGTTTCGGGCTGGTGTCGAGGAAGTAAAATCTGGTATACTGAGTTCAACACTATTGGGGCTGATTCTGGATTCGACGGGATTTGCGAAACCCAAGGTGCATGCCGAGGGGCGGTTTGCCTCGTTAAAAGCCGCAAAAAAATAGTCGCAAACGACGAAAACTACGCTTTAGCAGCTTAATAACCTGCTAAGAGCCCTCTCTCCCTAGCTTCCGCTCTTAAGACGGGGATCAAAGAGAGGTCAAACCCAAAAGAGATCGCGTGGAAACCCTGCCTGGGGTTGAAGCGTTAAAACTAATCAGGCTAGTTCGTTAGTGGCGTGTCTGTCCGCAGCTGGCGTGCGAATGTAAAGACAAACTAAGCATGTAGTACCGAGGATGTAGAAATTTCGGACGCGGGTTCAACTCCCGCCAGCTCCACCAAATAATGATCCGGATGTGTCCGGTGAAGTACAGAAAGCCCGCATAGCACAAGCCCTGCGGGCTTTTTTGTGTCTGTCGGTGTCCGAGAACATCCGGCTAAATCCGGTGATTATTGGTATACGTTTAGGTATACGGTAGGATGTATACCTAAAAGCGTATACCAATTCATTAAGGAGCGGCCACAGTGGCACGGACAACACGCCCCCTGACCAACACCGAAGTTCTGCGCGCTAAAGCGTTAGAGAAGGATCTAACGCTGCATGATGGCGATGGGCTTTTCCTGATAGTGAAAACCAGTGGGAAAAAGCTCTGGCGTTTTCGTTATCAACGTCCGGCAACAAAGCAGCGAACAATGATGGGGCTCGGTGCCTTCCCTGCCCTTTCGCTTGCTGATGCCCGAGGTTTAAGAGCGGATTACCTTGCCCTATTAGCCAACGGAATCGACCCACAGATTCAAGCTGAAGTTGCAGAGGAAGAGCAGCAAATTGCTCTGGACAGTATTTTTTCTACTGTTGCCGCTAACTGGTTCCAACTCAAAAGCAAAAGCGTTACCCCTGATTACGCAAAAGACATTTGGCGCTCACTGGAGAAAGATGTATTTCCTGCCATTGGTGAGATCCCCGTTCAGCAAATCAAAGCCCGGACACTAGTTGAAGCTCTTGAGCCAATCAAAGCTCGTGGAGCACTTGAGACTGTACGTCGACTGGTGCAGCGCATTAACGAGATAATGATTTATGCCGTAAACACTGGCCTGATTGATGCTAATCCAGCATCAGGTGTTGGGATGGCCTTTGAGAAGCCCAAAAAGCAAAACATGCCTACACTGCGGCCAGAAGAATTGCCGAAGCTGATGCGTTCTTTAGTCATGTCAAATCTGTCTGTTCCGACTCGCTGTCTCATTGAATGGCAGCTCCTGACGCTTGTGCGCCCTTCTGAGGCTTCCGGTGCTCGGTGGGCAGAGATCGATCTTGATGCAAAACTTTGGACTATTCCAGCCGAACGGATGAAGGCTAAACGTGAGCATATCGTGCCTCTATCCCCTCAAGCATTAGAGATTCTGGAAGTGATGAAGCCAATCAGTGCTCATCGCGAACATATTTTTCCCAGCAGAAATGACCCTAAGCAGCCAATGAATAGCCAAACTGCTAATGCTGCACTTAAGCGTATTGGTTATGGTGGGAAATTAGTTGCTCACGGGTTACGCTCAATTGCTAGTACAGCTATGAATGAGGCTGGATTAAATCCAGATGTTATTGAAGCAGCCCTTGCTCACAGTGATAAAAATGAAGTTCGTAAAGCGTACAATCGTTCAACCTATCTGATTCAAAGAAAAGATTTAATGAACTGGTGGGGATTATTTTTTATTAATTCGACGAGTGCAAATAAATGAAAACTTATAAGCAAGGCATTAAGCAAAAATCCAGATTAGAAATATGGAAAACCGCAATTGAAAGACTGACAGTTCAATCCGAAAAATCAAGGATTTTAGAGTCAAATTATTTGATGAACCTTATAGATTTTTGTTGGAAGGACACACTAAATTACGTATTTGATTATGACGAGAGTATATTATTACGTAATGGTTATAATTGGGTGAAAAAAATAAGTGATAGCTACAAACCAAAAAAAGCGAGCGAACTAAAAATTGCTTTCTTTTGCGGACCAGAGCCAGAGAATGATCTAGATATACTATTATCTTTAGATGTTAAAATAGATAATATCTGGGCTTTTGAAATTGACAATGACTCTTATGCTACAGCACTAAACAAAGCCAAACAATCTTATCCGAAATTAAAGATATTCCCAGGTTCCATTGGGGATTTTTTTAAAACCACCCACCATACCTTTGATATTATTTATCTTGACTTCATAAGTTCATTATTAACTAAGCCAAGTCCTCCAATTGGAGTAATAAACTCTGTTTTTGATAATCAAGCGCTGTCAGACTTAGGGGTGTTAATTGTAAACTCTTGCGAACCTGATGCCAATGACGATAATGCAACATTCCTCGCAAGTTACTTCATGAATCACGAAATGATCGAATCATCCGTTCTTGAGAATACCAATGATGATAATGATGATTTTTCATATTTTACTGAATCACCTACATCACAAGGACACGATATAAAGTCTTTAGCAAAAGTTATAAAACTTAATCTGCCCGGCGCATACTCAGCTTTTTCAACAAATTATGTAATGCACTATGCTTCAATGATAAGCCCAACACTTCGTTTTTTACAAAATAATTCCTTAAGGAAACAATTATTCAACGATAAAAAGGCTGAGGTAACAGCTACATTTGCAGAAATTGAATCAACAGATTTTTTCAAGAATTTAATATCATTGGATGATGATGATAACGAACCATCTTCCTCTCCCATTTCTGGTAATAGATTCATGGATAATGAAAGTTATCCGTTCTGGAATTTTATTGACTCATTAAATGGATCAGGGAAAAGTATTTCATCATACTTCAAGTCTTTCTTTACTCAAAGTAAAGAAGGTGTATCTATTTTAAATGCAGCTCAATTCCGAGAATCATTTCACTCAATGCTAACTGGAGCTGACAAGTTATTATCTCAGCGAATGCTCAACGCAATACCAAAAATCATGAAAGCAATTCCTGATGCTAGAGGTGGTTTATTCTGCGACATTCCTTTACCACACCTTTGGTTAGAGGTAGCGCTTAATCAGTTAGGCGCACCATACCATTCAAACGTGAAGATGCATAAAAGGTGGAAATATAAAGCAAAAACTCGCACGATGCATACTGATCTATTTGTTTTTGATAGGTGTCGGGGATTTTATGAATCAATGCCTATGATCGACCAATACGAAACGATTCTCACTAATATTGAAGAGCAAATTTATGCCAGATGCTGTATTGATATTATTGGCAAGCAATGTCGCTGGCCAATTCCAAAGCTCTATTATGGTTCGAACTTAATTTGTATAAATGATTCTGATTGGTCTGATTTCGCCGAGCTTAGCAAAAGAGAAATTATAAAAGAATAAATATCGCAGCGCGCAATGCTCTCCCCACCCCGCCTGCCCGCTTAAGGGGGCGCTTTTAATGCAGGCGCATGACCGGCCTCAGAGCGCGCCAGTGCTGGTGCTGGCGGGGAATTCAGTGTCGGTAAAGCGCATGCAAAACCATGCACCTTATGCATGGCTTTTATACGTAAAAATGGCGGGATTTTCGGGGGATTTTTAAGCGGACTACTGCACGGCCAGTTCTGCACGGCGGCGGGTGTAATTCAGGTTCTGTGCAGGTGTGAATTTTTCACGATTATCATCGCGCGAAGCAGCGTCAGGCCTGAATCCGATGGCCGTTAAAATGTCATTATCCTGCGCCGAATAATTAATTTTTTCACCGGCGACCAGCCAGAGCTGTAGCGCCTCACGCAGACAGTCGAGTGAGTGCTGCATGGCACAGCGCTGAACGGCGGAGTGTTGCCCGGAATAATTCATCAGCTCCGGGGCAAGGGCGGCGGCCAGCTCCGCGCCGTGCACCTGCATAAAATCATTTAATCGGTCGCGGATGCTGATGCGCTGCACCTCCTCATGCGAGCGGATGTAGCGACCGGCAGCCTGATTAATTTCCCATTTTTTCACGTCGATAAACTCACGCAGCGTTTGCAGGCTCCGGCCGCTGTGGCCGCTGCCGGCAAGCTGTTCGCGGTATGCCTGTTCGGCCTGCGTCAGTTCTTCCCTGCGTTGCAGCCAGGCGGATTTGTTTGCCTGACAGGTCTCAAAGGCTTTCTGTAGCGTCAGTGTGGTCACGTATGTTTCTCCTGATGACTGGCCGTGCTTACGCACCGGCACGGTTAACGGTGGCCGCCGGTGCGGGTAGCGGGATAACCGGCTCTGTCACCGGTGAACGAATAACCCCGTCGATGGATTCAAGCGTGCGGAACGTGGCCGAGCACTCGATGTTCATGCACTGGTGATAGCGCTGTTTGACGTTATCGGACAGATAGCGACTGGTGCGGGAATGCGCGCTGGTTTTGCAGAACGGGCAGTGAAACATGCTTACCCCTCCGCTTCTGTCTCGCCATTTTCAGCCAGCTTTCTGGCAAGCATCATTCTCTTCGCAGGGCTGCGTAACAGCTCCGTATCAACGTCAGTAATCTGCGGCCGGTGCATGCCCGTCACGGACAACACCGGCTCCTGCGTCATATCGAAGTGATACAGGCTGCCCTGACGACTCAGCGCATCGCGCAGCTCGCCAGTGGCCACGGACTGCGGGGCGCTTTCTCCCTTCATTTCGAGGGCACGAATGCGCAGCAGGAAAGCGCGGATGAGGGTGACAGGAACCGCATTGACAGCCTGAGCCCATTCCGCACCGGCATAAGCGGTAAAGGCATCTTCATGCGCTGAAAGGTATTTATTGCCGGTGGAGCAGGCAGTCAGCATGGCGCGCGTCCGGTCGGCCTCCAGCTCGGCAATCAGGCTGGTGAACTCGTCGGCCAGCTCGCGGCTGGCGATACGCCTGCTGTGCTCAGCTTTCATTTCAGGGGTAAGACTGCCGCGCAGGGTGCGAAAGCGGCTGCGCCAGTCCTGCTCCGCTTCTGCGCTCTCATCGAGAGCGGTCTGCCGCTCCTGCTTACAGCGTTGAATGGACGTATCAATCTCTTTCAGTACCTGCATGCTGGCCGCGTGGGTGTCTCTGGCCGCAGTAAATACGCTCAGCTTGTCGGTGACGTGCTGGCTGTTCTCTGCGTACTGCTTGGCGGCAACGTCTTGCAGGGCGGTAATGACTGTTTCGGGTTTCATGTTCAGGCTCTCCGTTTATTCAACCTGAAATGATTCTGCCCTTCATCACACAACATCTCGATTCATTGTAGTTGTGACAGTTCTGGCACAAACACCACTCAAAACCCGGCTGGCCAGAGAAAGGTCTCAGCAAAACCTTACTCACCGTTTGTTTTTTTACTTATAACTATTCACCACTGTTCACCTTAAATAAAAATATAAGTAATACAGTAAGATAAAGGGTGAACAGTTGAGGACATGACTGTTCACCGTCTGTTCACCACTGTTCACTCTCCTGTTTTGCTCTGTCTATACCACTTAGACTTTATTCCGATTAAAAATGAAAAATGTATAACTAAAAGCAATAGAAATTGCTGCATTGTAATGCAGTGATTTGCATATCTTTGCCAGCGTTTGTCTTTGTTTGCCAGAGCGAAAAGTCAATGTTTGTTTCCCCGAAAATCTCACATGACCTGAGGAAAAATATAGACATAATAAGGAGCTACCCGAAGCCGGACGGACATGACCGGCACTGTATGGACATTATGAGGTAGCCCGATGCAAACCGCTTTTTCTTCCCCGTCTTCTGCCCCTGTCGCCCCGATGATGCCGGTTTCTGATGCCGTTCAGGAGCGCTTTATCCGCCTGCCCGAAGTGATGCATCTGTGTGGCCTGTCCCGGTCGACGATTTACGACCTCATCAGCCGGGAGGCTTTCCCGAAACAAATCAGTCTGGGCGGTAAAAACGTGGCGTGGGCGCAGTCTGAGATCACGGCATGGATGGCGGATCGCATTGCCGAACGCAACCGGGGCTGTGACGCATGATGATGACCGTTCAGCAAACCGCCCCTTTTTCTGGCTTGCTTCTTTTCGCCGTTTCCAGGTATAGTTTTCCTGCTGTCGCAAAATCGGCAGCCGGAATTGGCGTTCCGCGAAACTCAATGGCGACACCAGACGCGCCGTGCGTCTTTTTTTTCGTCGTAGCTCAGGCACACCCATTTTCCGGGCTGTGGTGTCTTTTTATACACCATGGTTCCAGCAAGATAATGGTAGTCCGGGCGGGGCAGCCTTCGGGCTGGCCGGTATCCATTGAGGCCGGTTACGCCAACCCCGTTCGGGCTGCCACCAGTGAAATTGGCGTTTCCGGTGGTAGCAGTAACCGCTACTCAATGGAGGCTGCCATCATGGCTACTATCCTCACCCCGTCACACCCTCAATTCGTCTTTGTGTTTGCCGCCGTTCGTCGCGCAGACCGTAAACCCCGTATCTGTATGCTCCGCACCGTTGCCGGTGATGAACACGCTGCACGTCGTTCCCTCGTTCGCGATTACGTCCTCTCGTTCGCTGGCCGTCTGCCGGTTGCGGAGGTGCGCGCATGAGACACACCACCATTACCGCCCGCGACCTCGAATGCCTTGAGCATATGCGTAACGTCGGCCTGCTCGTCAATGAGCTGATGCAGGTACAGGACTGCGCCACCGTTCGTCGTGACCCGGCGCAGCAGTCACAGCTCACTTCCGTGATTTACCTCATGACCGCCCAGCTCGACGGCGTGGTAGAGCGCTGCAATCAGCGCTGGCTGACCGGGGAGGGCAACGTATGAAAAAGCCATTACCCCCCGTATTACGCGCCGCGCTGTATCGTCGCGCCGTGGCCTGTGCATGGCTGACGGTATGCGAACATCAGCACCGCTACCCGCACCTCACCCTCGACGCGCTGGAAAGCGCCATTGCCGCCGAGCTGGAGGGCTTCTACCTGCGCCAACACGGCGAGGAAAAAGGCCGCCAGATTGCCTGTACGCTGCTGGAAGATTTAATGGAAGCCGGACCGCTCAAGGCCGCGCCGTCGCTGTCCTTTCTCGGGCTGGCCGTGATGGATGAACTCTGTGCCCGTCATATCACATCGCCTGTCATGCACTGAGGGAGAAAATAACGATGAAAATGAACGTAACGGAAACCGTAAAACAGGCATGCGGCCACTGGCCGCGCATTCTTCCGGCGCTGGGTGTGAAGGTCATGAAAAACCGGCATCAGGCCTGTCCGGTGTGCGGCGGCTCTGACCGTTTCCGCTTTGATGATAAAGAGGGGCGAGGGACGTGGCTCTGTAATCAGTGCGGCGCGGGGGATGGCCTGAAACTGGTCGAAAAGGTGTTCGGTGTAAAACCATCAGAGGCAGCCAAAAAGGTGAACGCGGTGACCGGCAACCTGCCGCCGGTTGCCCCGGAAGTGATTGCGGCCGCAGAGGCCGAAACGGAGGCTGACCGCCAGGCTGCGGCCGCGCTGGCCGTCAGGCTCATGGAGAAAACCCACACGGCCAGCGGCAACGCCTACCTGACCCGTAAGGGCTTCCCCGACCGGGAATGTCCGGTACTGACGGTCATGCATAAAACCGGCGGCGTGACGTTCCGCGCCGGGGATGTGGTTGTCCCGCTGTATGACGATACCGGCGCACTGGTTAACCTTCAGCTTATCAGTTCTGACGGTCTCAAACGCACCCTGAAGGGCGGTCAGGTTAAAGGAGCATGTCATGTCATCGAAGGGAAAAAACAGGCAGGCAAACGCCTGTGGATTGCGGAGGGCTATGCGACCGCGCTCACCGTGCATCACCTGACCGGGGAAACCGTCATGGTGGCACTGTCCTCCGTGAACCTCCTTTCTCTGGCGAGCCTTTCCCGTCAGAAATCCCCGGCCTGTAAGATTGTCCTCGCCGCCGACCGTGACCTGAACGGCGACGGCCAGAGCAAAGCCACAGCAGCCGCTGGAGTGTGTGAGGGCATTGTTGCCCTGCCGCCGGTGTTCGGTGACTGGAATGATGCGTTTGTGCAGCACGGCGGGGAGGCAACGCGGAAAGCGATATATGACGCCATCCGGCCACCGGCGCAAAGCCCGTTTGATACCATGAGCGAGGCGGAGTTTACCGCCATGAGCGCCAGCGACAAGGCTCTGCGGGTGCATGAGCATTACGGCGAAGCGCTGGCGGTGGATGCGAACGGACAGCTCCTGTCCCGCTATGAAAACGGCATCTGGAAAAATATCCCGGCCGCCACTTTCTCACGAAATGTGGCTGATTTATTCCAGCGCTTACGCGCCCCGTTCTCATCCGGGAAAATTGCCTCGGTGGTGGAGACCCTGAAACTGATTATTCCGCAGCAGGCCGCACCGGCACGGCGTCTGATTGGCTTTCGCAACGGGGTGCTCGATACCCAAAGCGGCATATTCAGTCCACATCATAAATCGCACTGGCTGCGCACGCTGTGCGACGTGGATTTTACCCCGCCGGTGGAAGGCGAAATGCTGGACACTCACGCGCCGAACTTCTGGCGCTGGCTCGACCGGGCGGCCGGTAAAAATCCACAAAAGCGCGACGTGATACTCGCTGCGCTGTTTATGGTGCTGGCGAACCGCTACGACTGGCAGCTCTTTCTCGAAGTCACCGGTCCCGGCGGGAGCGGCAAAAGTATTCTGGCTGAAATCGCGACCCTGCTCGCCGGGGAAGATAACGCCACGTCAGCCGATATCGACACACTGGAAGACCCGCGCAAGCGTGCATCCCTGATTGGCTTCTCGCTTATCCGTCTGCCAGACCAGGAAAAATGGAGCGGTGACGGGGCAGGACTCAAGGCCATCACCGGCGGCGATGCGGTCTCGGTTGACCCGAAATACCAGAATCCATATTCAACGCATATTCCGGCGGTGATTCTGGCCGTGAACAACAACCCGATGCGCTTCACCGACCGCAGCGGCGGTGTATCCCGTCGCCGGGTGATTATTCATTTCCCGGAGCAGATTGCCCCGGAGGAACGCGACCCGCAGCTCAGGGATAAAATTGCGCGCGAGCTGGCCGTTATCGTGCGCCAGCTTATGCAGAAATTCAGCGACCCGATGACCGCCCGCGCACTGCTCCAGTCGCAGCAGAACTCCGACGAGGCACTCAATATCAAGCGCGATGCTGACCCGACGTTTGATTTTTGCGGTTATCTGGAAATGCTGCCGCAGACCAACGGGATGTTTATGGGTAACGCCAGCATCGTCCCGCGCAATTACCGTAAATATCTTTATCACGCGTATCTGGCCTATATGGAGGCTAACGGATACAGGAACGTGCTCAGCCTGAAAATGTTCGGGCTGGGGCTGCCCATGATGCTGAAAGAATACGGCCTGAATTATGAGAAGCGGCACACAAAGCAGGGGATACAGACCAACCTGTCGCTGAAAGAGGAAAGCTACGGCGACTGGCTGCCGAAATGCGATGAACCCGCAGCGACATAACCCACTCCAGACCGGCTACAGCCGGTCTTTTTATATCAGCCGAATATGAGGAGTTTAAATAAATAAGTAAGGTTAAGAATTTACCCTTATCAACCGAAGAAAGTTTTGGCTATTATCGAGTTAGGATATGGGGGAGTGGGATACTGTTATGGAAGAGGGTGGAATGGTCGTTGTTATGTCGCCGGTACAACTGGCGGCGGTGCTTTCAGATAAGAGCGTCACAGAGGCGGAAACACTGAGTAACCGATTGTTGGGTGGACTTGGTGTTTTACTCGGAGCGGTAGAAATGGCCGGTGCCACAGCACTATGTATCGCGCCAGAACCAACAGGACTAACGAAAGCGGGATGTGTGGTTGTTGGTGCACATAGTCTTGACGCTGTTCAAAGCGCAGCCAGACAGGTGATAACCGGTCGTGATACACGCTCAGCCACCTGGCAGATTGCTGTGAGTGCAGCAAGAGAACTTGGTGCTGATGAAGACACCGCCCTCAATATCGGCATGACAGTTGATATAGCCGTTCCGCTTGGATTTGCAGCTGCTATTGGTGCCGTCCGTGTAGCTGCAATTAAAGCTGGTCGCATCAAATTGATCCAGCATGAATCAGTTACGGGTCTCAAACCCGGCGGGCATACACTCGCAAATCATGTCGGAAAAACTGACAGTGAGTTACTTGCCCGATTCGAGAAAAATAAGCGACTTGTTATGTCCTCAACATTTAAAGATTTAAATGTTGCTGAAAATGTTATTTCGAGGGCAATCTATCTTAACCGGGCAAATATCAAATCCTTACTCGGAGGTGGTAAAAACGGTGGACGCCTTACAATCAATTATCCTGCCGGTCAGGAGGTTGGGTATGGATTCATGCGAGGCAGCACACAGCGCATTAGCATGCGTGGAGTGAGGATTGTTATCGAACTGCAAGAGTATAACGGAAAACCTTACTATATCCTTACAGCATTCCCGACCCCATAGGACAGGTGGATTATGCAAAGTTTCTATCATCTTGATCAGCTGATTCAGGGTTATTTCAATCAGGATCATGACCTCATAAATGAGGGAGAGGATACTATTGAAGGCACTGTTGAACTCTATAAAAAAACAGCTCCCGACTGGATGTTAAAAGAGTTAGCCGAAGAGGTCGATTCTTTCCTTGCGCTTTACGGAGACAGGCTGGATGAGGAGTTCAAAAGCCGGTACGGATTTGATTTTTCACCTGAGTTGTGGGATTCAACCCCATTCAATTTCCTGATGACTGTGCGCAGACTTGCCCTTTCTTCGAAGTAGCTATAGGTAGACAAACCCGCAGCGGCTTAACCGACCTCAGATGGCAACAGCCGGTCTTTTACTCCCTAAACATAACTTAAGAGTGAACAGTCCACTGTTCACTCTTCACCGTATGTTCACCACCTAACCGAATGAAATTACTTGTAAAAAATCAAAGGTGAACAGTGTGAACAGTTAAATGCAAAAAAACTTTTTTCTTGATGTGGTCCATTCGAAAAACAGGTTTGCTTAAACTCAGGCGACACTGCAACAAATCTCCATTGGTATACGCTTAGGTATACAGATGAAAGTTGAATTGATGAAATTCCAATAAAAACATTAACTTAATGGAATTATTCAGACTCCGCCAGCCCACCAAATAATAATCCGGATATGTCCGGTGAAGTACAGAAAGCCCGCACTGCGCAAGCTCTGCGGGCTTTTTTGTATCTATCCCTTCTCGCCCAACGCCCCCTCACACGCCAGCGCCAGCACCATCAGTGCCGCCTCATCCTCCTGCACCGATAACATCTCCATCCCTACCGGCAGCCCGATACGGCTTACGCCACAGGGCAACGTAATGGCAGGCAGGCCGCTGATGGCGGCCAGTTCCGGCGCACAGCCTGGCGGCATCTTCGCCATACTTTCTGGTAATCGTTGTACGGTGGGATACACAAATCCGTCGATGCGCTGCGCCTCCGCCACCTGGCAAAGGTTCTGCCGCAACAGGCGCTGAAAGCGACGCCCCGCCAGCCAGAGCGGGGTTTTCAGCGTGTTAATCGCCAGCATCTGACGTAGAAACGGCGCAAACTCCGGCAGGAAAGCGCCGGAGTCCACAATGCTTGTCAGTCCGGAGGGAGCGCCAGGCTGTTTGCTAAGCCAGTCGTCAATCGCCACGCGAAATTCATACAGACTGAGGCAGGTGGCCTGCCTCACCTCTTCAAGGAAAGGGAGTGAAACCTCCACCAGCGTCGCTCCGGCACGGCGCAACGTGTGCAGCGCCGACTGCCAGACCTCCAGCTGTACCTCATCCTCTCCCTGTAACGCGGTTACCACACCAAAGCGAACGCCTTTCAGCGAACGCACAGGAAGCGCAACCGGCGGCAGGCCATGGATCACCGCATGCAGCAAGGCGGCATCTTCAACGCTATGTACCATTGGCCCAACGGTATCTTTGCTGGGCGAGAGCGGCGCTACACCGTCCAGCTGTGAACGGCGAAAGGCAGGCCGTAGCCCCACCAGCCCGGTATAGCTACAGGGAATGCGGATAGAGCCGCCGGTATCGGTACCCAATGTCGGGCAAAGTGGATTCGCCACATCGCCCCCCAGCGAGCTTCGCGAGCGCACATCGAACGCGAACTCGGACATATTGGCCCTGGCGAGAATAATCGCCCCCGCGCTGCGCAATCGCTGCACCACCCGTGCATCCGCTGTCGCGTTAAGTGAGGCCAGCGCCCGGCAGCCAAGAGTAATGGGCATCGGCGCGCAGGCAATATTATCTTTGACGATCAGCGGCACGCCGTGCAGGGGGCCGATCGGTTCTCCACGTCGACGCTGCTGCTGATGCTGTTCCGCCTGAGACATAGCGTCAGGGTTAACCCCGAGGATCGCGTTGAGCGCCCGGTGCTGCTGTATGACGTCGAGACGTTGGGCAATTTCCTCCGGGCAGTCGTCTGGCGGTATCAGGCGCTTCATAATCTCAGGCTCCCCGTGCTGAAAACCGGGCAGAAGGCTGCCCGGGATACGTTTTAGTCCCGCATGCCGGTAGTAATGGCATCAATGTCCTGCGGACGCAGACGAATTTCCGCCGCCCGTCGGTGCCCCTGCATCCCCTCGGTACGGCTCTGGCGGATCGCCGGTTCTGCGATTGCCGGGATACCCTGCTCGTCAATCCACTGATGGGTACAGATTTTGACGTACGCGCCAACCCACAGACCGCCGGTATAGCGTGCCGCCGCCATCGTCGGTAACGTGTGGTTGGTGCCGCAGCATTTATCAGAGAACACCACACTGGCGTTCTGACCAATAAACAGCGAGCCATAGTTGCGGATCTTCGCCGCCGTCGCGTGCGGATCGCGGGTATGCACCTGCAAATGCTCCGTCGCCATATGGTCAGCAAAAGCAATCAGCTGCGCTTCATCTTCGCAGAGCACAATCTCACCCTGCCGGCGCCACGCCTCCCCCGCCGTTGCCGCCGTTGGCAGGCTGGCGAGCTGACGCTCAACCTCCGCCAGGGTACGCTCAGCGATATCCCGGCTGGTTGTCGCCAGCCCGACGCGGGTATGAATATCGTGCTCT